>ERZ838118.301-NODE-301-length-69900-cov-12.539924_pt1 | contig 69900 bp, 58 predicted proteins | sample MGYA00519863_ERZ838118 | MGnify/ENA primary metagenome ERZ838118 (study PRJEB31850, sample SAMEA3708827) | human gut metagenome | biome: human gut; feature: human-associated habitat; material: faeces | place: China | collected 2014 ...
GCGGCAATCTGCCTTTCAACTTCGGCGGCATGACCAGAAGGTCAATGCCGCCTCGCTTCAAGGCACCTTGCTCGCTCTGGCGGGTTTTCGCTGTCGGTTCCAAGAACATCGAGGTAGTCATTGGGGACGTTCTTAAGCGACTAGTCGAAAGGGACACTCTTGCGGCACTTGGCACTCGGGGACGTTCCTTTTGTGCCGGCACTTGGGGACGGTCCTTGCACCGATCTGTTGATTGAACATCGTTGTGTGTTCGCGCTATGATGCATGATTAAATGGTTAGCCGTGGCAAACGGTTAGCCAAGATGAACAAAATGCAACGCCCTGTGGGCGCCGGGGGAGGAACACGGACGTGAAGCTCGATACACTCGAGATTGGAAAGGACGCCGTTGTCGCATCGGTGTCATCGGACGATCAGGCACTCCGACAGCATATTTTGGACATGGGCCTAACGCCGGGCACCGAAGTCACCATGATGAAGTACGCCCCTATGGGCGACCCGCTCGAGATTCGTCTGCGTGGCTACGAGCTGACGCTGCGCAAGGATGATGCCGCTCGTATTGAGCTCGTAGGTATTCATGACACCGATACGGGTCCGCGCGTGAACGCCGCAATCGGCACAATGGAGCACCCGGCCCTCGGCGAGGGGACGTATTCGCCCCGCGCGGCAAAGACGGCCGTGCCTGAGGGCGCGCCGCTGCACTTTGCCCTCGCCGGCAACCAAAACTGCGGCAAGACCACGCTGTTCAACCAACTGACGGGCTCCAACCAGCACGTCGGTAACTTTCCCGGCGTGACGGTCGACCGCAAAGACGGCACCATCCGCAACCATCCCGAGGCGAGCGTTACCGACCTGCCCGGCATTTACTCCCTGTCGCCGTACACGGGCGAAGAGATTGTGAGCCGTCAGTTTATCCTGGACGAGCATCCCGACGCCATCATCGACATCATCGACGCCACCAACATCGAGCGTAACCTGTACCTGACGCTGCAGCTTATGGAGCTCGATCGCCCCATGGTCATCGCGCTCAACATGATGGACGAGGTGACGGCCAATGGCGGCGCCGTGGACGTCAACCTGCTCGAGAGCCTGTTGGGCGTGCCTGTTGTCCCCATTAGCGCTGCCCGCAACGAGGGCATCGGCGAGTTGGTGGATCATGCCTTGCACGTGGCGCGGTTCCGTGAGCGCCCCGGTCGCCTGGACTTCTGTGCGCCCGATGGCTCGGACGGCGGTGCGCTGCATCGCTGCATCCACGGCATTGCCAACCTTATCGAGGACCATGCCGCGACGGCGCATATCCCGGTGCGTTTTGCGGCGACCAAGCTGGTTGAGGGCGACGAGCTGGTAACCGAGGCGCTTCACCTGGACCGTAACGAGCTTGACGCCATCGAGCACATCATTACCCAGATGGAGGGCGAGGCCGGCACCGACCGCCTGTCCGCGCTGGCCGACATGCGCTTTAGCTTTATCGGTGACGTGTGCGGGCATTGCGTCGTCAAGCCGCATGAGAGCCGCGAACACGTGCGCTCCGTCAAGATCGATCGTATCCTGACGGGCCGTTATACGGCCATTCCGGCGTTCCTGGTGATCATGGGCCTCGTCTTTTGGCTGACGTTTGGCGTGATTGGCGCAGAGCTGCAGGGACTCATGGAGGACGGCATCGCTGCCATCATCGCTTCGGCCGATGCGGGCCTCAAAGCGTTCGGCACCAACGACGTGGTGCGCTCGCTGGCTGTCGACGGCGTGCTCACAGGCGTGGGCAGCGTGCTCACCTTCCTGCCGATCATCGTCGTGCTCTTCTTGTTCCTCTCCATTTTGGAGGACTCGGGCTACATGGCGCGCGTGGCCTTTGTCATGGATAAGGTGCTGCGCCGCTTTGGCCTGTCGGGCCGCAGCTTTGTGCCCATGCTCGTCGGTTTTGGCTGCACCGTGCCGGCTATCATGTCGACCCGCACGTTGCCGTCCGAGCACGACCGCAAGATGACGGTCATGCTCACGCCGTTCATGAGCTGCTCGGCCAAGTTGCCGGTCTACGGCCTGCTATGCGGGGCGTTTTTCCCGCAGGCGACGGTTCCTACCATGGTCTCGCTCTATCTGATCGGCATTGTGGTCGGCTGCGTCGCAGCTTTGGTGCTCAACCGCACGGCATTTAAGGGCGACCCGGTGCCGTTTATCATGGAGCTTCCCAATTACCGCCTACCGAGCGTTAAGACGACGGTGATGCTGGCATGGGATAAGGCCAAGGACTTTATCACCAAGGCCTTTACCATCATCTTTGCCGCTACCGTGGTCATCTGGTTCCTCCAGACGTTCGACATTCGCTTTAACGTGGTTGCCGACCAGTCGCAAAGCCTCCTTGCGGGCCTTGGTAGCATTATCGCTCCGCTGCTGGCGCCGCTCGGCTTTGGCGACTGGCGTGCATCCACGGCGCTCGTTACCGGACTTATCGCCAAGGAGAGTGTCATCTCTACCCTCACGGTGCTTTTGGGTGCAACCTCGCCCGCGGCACTGTCGACCATGTTCTCGCCGTTTACCGCTTACGTGTTCCTGGTCTTTACGTTGCTGTACCCACCGTGTGTGGCGGCAATCGGTGCCGTCAAGAGCGAATTGGGTGCGCGCTACGCCGTGGCCGTGTTCGCGTTCCAAGTGACGGTCGCCTGGATCGTGGCGTTTGTCGTGCATTCGGCAGGCATATTGCTGGGGTTGGCTTAGTTATGTATTGACGGCGCAACCTCTGTGTATCGAATTGTTTTCGGCCCTGCATCTGTACTGACGGATGCGGGGCCGTTGCTATATAATCGCCCACCGTTCAAGATAATCGGAGAGGTTTTCCTATATGGCTCAAACAAAGCAAGATGGCATCTCGCTCAAGCAGTGGCTCCCGCTTATCGGGCTCGCCTGTTGCGCGTTCGTGTTCAACACGTCGGAGTTTATGCCCATCGGCCTTCTGACTGATATCGCCGCGTCGTTCTCGCTCACCGAGGCCCAAGCCGGCATCATGATTTCGGTCTATGCCTGGGGCGTCATGCTGCTGTCGCTGCCACTCATGGTGTTTGCCTCGCGCTTTGAGTTCAAGTGGATGCTGCTCGGCGTGCTCGCCGTGTTTTCTCTGGGTCAGTTCCTGTCTGCTGTGGCACCGACATATCCCATCCTGGTCTGTGCGCGCCTGGTGGTCGCTTGCGCACATGCCGTGTTCTGGTCGGTCGCCTCGATTATGGCCTCGCGCCTGGTTGACGCCCGCCACGGGGCGCTCGCCATCAGCATGATCGCCACGGGCTCGTCTATCGCGCAGATCTTTGGCCTGCCGATCGGCCGCGCTATCGGCCTTGCCGTGGGCTGGCGCATGACGTTCGCCGCGGTCGGTGCCCTTTCTGCCGCCGCGGTGGTGTACCAGGCCGCGGTGTTTCCGGCCATGCCGGCGGGTGAGCGCTTTACGCTCAAACAGCTGCCCGGGCTGCTCAAGAACCCGTTCCTGATCGCTCTCTACGCGGTCACGGTCTTTATGGCGACCGGCTATTACGCAAGCTACAGCTATATCGAGCCCTTCCTGGCGCAGGTCGCACACGTCGATGCGGGTGCCATCACCATGACGCTGACGGCGTTTGGCTGTTCTGGTCTGCTCGGAAGCTGGCTGTTTGGCCGCCTGTTCGATGGGCATCGCTTCCCGTTCTTGGCTATCACGCTCTCCGGCGTGCCGGTGGCTCTGCTGCTTATGGCCCCCGCAGCCTCGGCACTCGTGTTGGTGCTTGCCGTCTGCGCACTATGGGGCTGCTGCGCCACGGCCTTCAATGTGGCGTTCCAGGCCGAGCTCATCAAGTACACGCCGGCGGATTCGTCGGCTGTCGCCATGTCGATCTTCTCGGGCCTGTTCAACCTGGGTATTGGTACGGGCACGGCGATTGGTGGCGCCGTGGTGTCGGGCCCGGGCATCGCTTGGATCGGCTACGCGGGCGGGGCAATCGCCGCCGTGGGCGTCATCCTCGCCATCACGGTGATGTTCCCAGCCATCCGTCGTGCCAAGCCCGTCGCCTAACCACACCCCCTCATCAGCTGCGGCGGAATGCGGACTGGATTGGGTAGCTAAAAAAGCCCCGTCCCAAATTAGCTACCTTGCTGGGCATACAATGGATGTCGTTGTGTTGAGCTTACCGGGAGGCTGTTATGTGGGCATACGAGACGACGTTCTATCAGATCTATCCGCTGGGCTTTTGCGGGGCTCCGCGCGAAAACGCCGCGCCTGTTGCCGAGGATGAGCTCTTCCAAGCTGCCGGTACCGCGCCCAATCCCGATGCCCCCATCATGAAAATCGCCCAATGGGCCGATTACCTGCAGGAGTTCGGTATCGGTGCCGTGTTGATTAACCCTCCGCTTGAGTCCGATAGCCATGGCTACGATACGCGCAGCCTGCGCCATATCGACCGCCGCCTGGGTGGAGATGCCGATTTTGCCGCCGTATGCGAGACACTGCACGCCCATGGCATCCGCGTGGTGCTCGATGCGGTCTTCAACCATGTGGGCCGTGGCTTTTGGGCCTTCCGCGATGTGCAGGAGCGCAAGTGGGACTCGCCCTACAAGGATTGGTTCCACATCAGCTTTGACGGCGACTCCTGCTACGGCGACGGCTTTTGGTACGAGGGCTGGGAAGGCCATTTTGAGCTCGTGAAGCTCAACCTGCAAAACCCTGCCGTGGTCGATTACCTGCTCGAGTCCGTGCGTCGTTGGGCCGACGTCTTTGGCGTCGACGGCCTGCGCCTGGACGTCGCCTATATGCTCGACCGCGACTTCATGCGCCGCCTGCGCTCCTTTACCCGTGAGCTCAAGCCCGACTTTGTGCTGATCGGCGAGACGCTCCACGGCGACTACAACCAGATCGTCAACGACGAGATGCTCGACTCCTGCACCAACTACGAGTGCTACAAGGGCCTGTACTCCAGCTTTAACTCGGTCAACATGTTCGAGATCGCGCACTCGCTGCACCGTCAGTTTGGCGGCGACCCCTGGTGCATCTACCGCGGCAAACACCTGCTGTCGTTTGTCGACAACCACGATGTGCCGCGCCTGGCGAGCATCCTCACCGACAAGTCGTGCCTGCGTCCCGCCTATGGCGTGCTCTTTGGCATGCCGGGCATCCCGTGCGTCTACTATGGCAGCGAGTGGGGAATTGCTGGCGAAAAGGGCGGCCCCGATGGCGACTGGGCGCTGCGACCTGCGCTCGATGAGCCTGCGCCCAACGAGCTGACGGCGTTCATCACGCAGCTCACGCACCTGCGCTCGGCCGACGACGCGGCGTCCCGTGCTCTTAACTACGGTGCCTATCGCAACGTGGTGATCCAGAACAAGCAGCTGCTGTTCGAGCGCGCCTGCGACGACGCGACGGTGCTCGTGGCGGTGAACGCCGTGGGCGAGCCTTACACCTTTGGCGCCGGCGAACTCAACGGGTCCTTTGTCGACCTGCTTGCCGACGGCGTGCCCACGGTCGAGCTGGCTGGCTCCCTTGAGCTTGCGCCCTACGAGGTGCGCTATCTGTTGAGGGCCTAGGCCATGCCAGTGTCTGACGAGGGCTATCAACATATTGAGCATGGGTTTGAGCCCGTGTTTGACGAGCGCTCGCGCGTTTTGGTGCTCGGGTCGTTCCCCTCGGTGCTTTCGCGCGCCAATGCCTTTTACTATGGCAACCCTCAGAACCGCTTTTGGCGCGTGATAGCGGCATGCCTCGGTGCGCCCGTGCCGCCCAACGAGGGCGACCCTTTGGCAAGCGGCGAGCCTTCGACGCTCGACGCCTCGATTGCCGCCAAGCGATTCATGCTCCTCGACGGCGGCGTAGCCCTGTGGGATGTGATCGAGAGCTGCGATATCAAGGGCTCGAGTGACGCTAGTATTCGTAACGTCGTGCCGGCACACATCGAGCTCATCACCAGCAACGTGTCCATTGAGCAGGTAATATGCAACGGTGGCACGGCGGGGCGCCTCTACAAGCGCTATCTACAGGAGCGGACGGGCCTGCCCGCTGTCATATTGCCGTCAACAAGTCCCGCTAACGCGGCCTGGCGCCTGGAGCGCCTCGTTGAGTGCTGGCGCGAGGCCGTTGACTGGGGTGCTCGATAATTTAGATAGTTGATTGAGCACGGGTGCCGAGACGTTTGATGATGGCGTGCCAGATTGGCGTGGGCACGGCGGGCTTGGCGAAAACCACGCCACCTGCTGTGACATCCCCGGTGTCGCCGCCGCCGAGTCGTTGGGCGTGCTCAACCGAGCAGCCCATGCGCACGGCGCCTACCAGCTTATCCATCGCTTCGGAAAGCGGCCGTCGCAGAAGTCCCATGCGTGGGGAATGGTGAAGCGCCGCGATGCCGCTGCCGGCACAGATGACAACGCCGCCGCACCACGTTAGCCTACGGAGTTCGCAAGCTTGGCGCAGGCACTCGATATACCGGTGCGCCTCCTCGGTGCGCCCACAGGTGGCTTGAACGACGACATAGACGCGCGTTCCCGTATTGCCAGAGCGATCGAGTGCTTGTTGAGCGGCGGATGCCGCCTCATCGTTGGGCTTATCCGTAATCGCGAGCACAATGCCATCGACGGCGGCATCGGCGTCATTCGCCTTCAAGTCGACCGGGCGGGGGAGCGCGGTGCCGGAAAGCCGGGCATAGGCCGCGATGGCATCCTGAAGATCCCAAAGCAAAAACTCAAGATCGGCGCTATTGGGAATACTGACGTATGCAATCTTCTGCAGTGTTTTGGGCTTATTGCCCTGCGGATCTGTCTCCATGCCGCCTCCTTTCCGGTTCGTTTCCGTTTAGGTTACACCGTCTGGCGGCGCCTCGCCGCGCTATCCTAGTGCAACCCTTACGAAAGGAACGCCATGCGCCTGCCCATGAATACCTCGCTTGCCACGCTCAAGCCCTCCGGCATCCGCCGGATCAATGCGCTCGCCGCTCAGCACCCGGGGTGCATCGCGCTCGCGCTTGGCGAGCCCGATTTTCCCACGCCCGATGTGATTGGCGCCGAGGTGACTACCTCGCTGGTGCGCGGTGACACGCACTATCCGCCCAACAACGGTCGCCCCGCCCTGCGCGAGGCGCTGTCTGCCTACATGGGCGACGCGGGTCTTACGTTTTCTGCCGACGAGGTCATCCTGACCGACGGCGCGACCGAGGCCCTGTCGGCAACGTTCATGGCTATGCTCAACCCTGGTGACGAGGTCATTATCCCCACACCGGCCTTTGGCCTGTACGAGAGCATCGTCGTGGCCAACCATGCCAAAGCTGTCTTTTTGGACACGGAGCCCGCACAATTTCAGATTGACGAGGACGCCCTTCGTGCTTGCGTGACGCCGGCGACCAAAGCCATCGTCATTTGCTCGCCCAACAATCCCACGGGCTGTATCCTCAACGCGGCTTCGCTCGACGCCGTGGCGCACGTGGCGGAGCGGACGGGCATCTACGTGGTCTGCGACGACGTCTACAACCGCCTGGTCTATGTGGATGGCTACGAGCGCTTTGCCCAGCGTCACCCGGAGCTGCGTGATCAGACGGTGGTCATCGAGAGCTTTTCCAAGCCATGGGCTATGACCGGCTGGCGCTTGGGCTGGCTTGCGGCGGCCGCTCCGGTGGTTGCCGAGATCGCAAAGGCTCATCAATACCTCGTATCGAGCGCTGTATCCTTCGAGATGAACGCCGCCCGCGTGGCGCTTACCGTGGACCCGTCGCCGATGCTCGAAGTCTACCGAGCCCGCCGCGAGCGCGTACTCGCAGCCTTAGACGCCATGGGCCTCGACGCAGTAGAACCAGCAGGAGCCTTCTACGCCTTCCCCAGCATCAAACAGTACGGCCTAACCAGCGAAGATTTCTGCATCAAAGCCATCAAAGAAGCCAATGTAGCCCTAGTCCCCGGAGACTGCTTCGGCTGCGAAGGCCACATCCGCCTAAGCTACTGCGTAAGCGACGAAAACCTAGACAAAGGCCTAAATCGCCTGTCCGCCTTCATTTCGACTTTGTAGTCCTCAGGGATGCAACACATCAGCCCACCGACATAAGGGTTATGCGTGGGGCGCGTCGCTCAACGGACACGAGGATTCGCAGCAAAGGCAACGTAGCTCCGGCCGGGAGGGGCAGGGCGAGTTTTCCGTAGATTCCGCACGAGCCGAAGGCCACTTAATGTGGCCTTCGTGCGAGCCCAGGACTTGACCGAGCGGAAAACTCGCCCTGCCCCTCCCGGTCGGAGCGTATGCAGGGTTTGTGTACGAATCCTCGCGCCCGTTGACCGACGCCGGGGTCCCCGCCATAATACTTTCGGTTTACGCACGAATCCGCTGCCAGAGACAGCCGGTGCAAACGGGCTTCGCCCGCAAGCTTAATGGGATATCCCGCCAGCCGAGGTGGTCGAGTAGATATGTCTTCTCGCCCCCGTCGCTCATGCAGCGCGGGGGCTTTCTTTTTGGACATGCCCCCGTCACGTCCTTGTGGCGGACCGTGCCCGGAAAGAATTCGAGGAGGTGTAATTCATGCCCCAGCAGTACAAAATCGACAAGGTTGCAGAGATCGAGTCCCGTATCGCCGAGAACGCCGGTCTGTTCGTCGTCAACTACAACGGTCTGACGGTTAAGCAGGCTCAGGAGCTGCGTCATCAGCTTCGCGAGTGCGGCGCCGAGATGAAGGTCTACAAGAACAACCTGGTCAAGATCGCTCTCAAGAACCAGGAGCAGCCCGAGCTCGACGAGATCCTCGCCGGCCCCGTCGCTTATGTGTTCTACGAGACCGAGCCGGTCGAGGCCGCTAAGGCCCTCAAGGACTTCTCTGCTAAGTCCAAGGGCGTCCTTGAGATCAAGGGCGGTATCTCCGACGGCAAGGCCGTTTCCGCTGATGATGTTAAGGCTATCGCCGAGCTGCCCACCAAGGATCAGCTTCTCGGCCAGATCGCCGGTCTCATCTCCGGTTTCGCTCGCGACATCGCTGTCTGCGTCAACGGCGTTTCCTCTGGTCTCGCTCGTTCGATCCAGCAGGTTTCCGAGCAGAAGGCAGCCTAGTCGCTGTTTTCACCCGCGGCGGCAACGCCGCACCCCTGGCGCATTCGCGCTGTGTTTTAACTGATCTCCGTGCACAGACACGGAAACCGAAAGGACTTAGAAATGGCTAAGCTTACCACCGATGAGATCATCGATGCTCTTAAGGAAATGACCCTTCTCGAGGCTTCCGAGCTCGTCAAGGCTATCGAGGACACCTTCGGCGTTTCCGCCGCTGCTCCTGCTGCCGTTGTCGCCGCTCCCGCTGCTGGCGCTGCTGAGGCCGAGGAGAAGACCGAGTTTGACGTCGTGCTCGAGGGCTTCGGCGACAACAAGATCCAGGTCATCAAGGCCGTCCGTGAGCTCACCAACCTTGGCCTGAAGGAGGCCAAGGAGGTCGTCGAGGGCGCTCCCAAGGCTGTTCTCGAGGGTGCCAAGAAGGAGGACGCCGAGGCTGCCAAGGAGAAGCTCGAGGCTGCTGGCGCTGCTGTCACCCTCAAGTAATCAGGCTTTCTCGCCAGATTTCTTTGCAGACGGGGTTCGCATTGCGAGCCCCGTCTTTTTTGTTATGACCCCTCTATTTTGCTGGCTCGGCATGCAAATTGCTGCCGTTTGCGGTGCTTTGGGATCGCTACCGTTGGTCGATAAAATTGCACCATTCGAGCAATAATTTGCGTTGACCTGCTGAAGAATGGCGTTTGCCTGCATTAACGTTAATTAACAGCGATAAGATAATTCGGTATCGCAATTTGGTCTGCGGCCGCCGTGCCGCACGCACAGGGCGCATCCTGCGCCTGCGAAAGGATCCTTGAATAATATGAAGGCAATCATCCCCGCCGCCGGTCTTGGCACGCGTTTTCTGCCTGGCACCAAGTGCACGCCCAAAGAGATGCTGCCGGTTCTCGACAAGCCGGTCATCCAGTATGTTGTCGAGGAGGCACTCGACCCCGAGGAGGTCGACGACGCCATCATCGTTACCTCGCCCGGCAAGCCCGAGCTGCTGAACTACTTCCAGCCCGACCGTTCGCTCGAGAACCTGCTGCGCGAGCGCGGTAAGGACGCCTACGCCGACGCTGTCGCTCATGCGGGCGGTATGCCGGTCGATTTCCGTTATCAGTACGAGCCCAAGGGCCTCGGTCACGCCATTCGCTCTGCTGCCGACGCCGTGGCAGGGGAGAACTTCCTTGTTCTTCTGGGCGACTACGTTGTGCCCAACCGCGACATCTGCGACAAGATGCTCGCCGTCTCCAAGGAGCACGGTGGCGCTTCGGTTATCGCCGTCGCTGCTTGCTCGCCCGAGGAGGTCAGCCGCTACGGCGTGATCGCCGGTGAGCGCGTCGGTTCGCTCGAGGGTGCCGAGGACGTTGCCGATGCTGAGCCGGGCGCTGTCTGGCGTATCGGCGGTCTGGTCGAGAAGCCCGCCCCCGAGGCGGCTCCGTCCAACCTGTACATCGTCGGCCGCTACCTGCTGAGCCCGCTGGTCATGGACCTGCTTGCCGACCAGCAGGCCGGTAAGGGTGGCGAGATCCAGCTGACCGACGCCATGGCCCGTTCGCTCGACCGCGAGGCAATGTATGCCGTCGTCATCGACCCGCTGTCGGGCTACGACACCGGCACTCCCTCTGGCTGGATGGCAACCAACGCCCTCATGGCAGCAAGCGACCCCCGCTTTGCCGATGCCTTCTGGGACGCCATCGACGAGCGCGGCGGTCTTAAGCGCAACTAGCACGTGCCACGGGTGCGGACTTCGGTTCGCACCCGTTTTTTGTTCGCGGGCCATGTAAGCCGTTGCGGGAGGCCGTCGTTGTCCTGCAGGGGAGTGTGTGTTCACAGAAAATATATGAACGCATGTTCGATACAACACCATCTACCTGCTCGTTTTCTGTTGAAAAACTTTGCTACTCCAAAAACTCAATCGCGTCAAGGCTTTTCTTGCCCAACGGTCGGTACCTGATAAACTATTAGGTTGCGATAACTGGCGAAGCTATGCCTCGCCAACCCACCGAGCATTTCCGTGAAGGAGGAAAAACCTGGTGACCTACGCATACACTGCCACTGAGCGCAAGCGCGTCAGCTTCGGGAAAATCCCGGAGGCCATGGAGCTCCCCAACCTTATCTCTGTTCAAAGGGAATCCTTTGAGCGTTTTAAGGACGAGGGCCTTCGTGAGGCGTTCAAGGAATCCAGCCCCATCCAGAGCCAGAACCATGTTCTCGAGGTTACCTTCGGCGAGCATCAGTTCGGCGACCCCGCGCACACTGTCGAGGAGTGCCGCGAGAAGGATATGACCTATCAGGCTCCGCTTCTGACCGACGTCCGTCTCACCAACAAGGAGACCGGCGAGATCAAGGAGCAGCTCGTCTTTATGGGCGACTTCCCCATGATGACCGATCAGGGCACCTTTATCATCAACGGTACCGAGCGTATCGTCGTCTCGCAGCTCGTCCGCTCCCCGGGCGTGTACTACAGCTCCGAGATGGATTCGGGCAAGCAGATCTACAAGGCCCAGATCATTCCGTCCCGCGGTGCCTGGCTTGAGTTTGAGGTCGACAAGCGCGATCAGCTCATGGTCTCCATCGACCGTAAGCGCAAGCAGAGCGCCACGATGTTCCTGCGCGCCCTTGGCATCGCCGTCACCAACGACGACATCATCGAGCTGCTCGGCAACTCCGATGTGATCAAGCGCACCCTCGAGCGCGATACCGCCCTCACTCGCGAGGACGCCCTCATCGAGATCTACCGTCGCCTGCGCCCGGGCGAGCCTCCCACCGTGGACGCTTCCCGCAGCCTGCTCGAGGGCCTGCTCTTCAACCCGCAGCGCTACGATCTGGCCCGCGTCGGTCGTTACAAGGTCAACAAGAAGCTCAACCTCACCACCGAGGAAGAGGTCACGGTGCTCACCGACGAGGATATCGTCGCGACGCTGCGCTACCTGCTGTCCCTCGCTGCCGGCGAGCAGGGCTTCAAGGTCGACGACATCGACCACTTTGGCAACCGCCGCATCCGCACCGTCGGCGAGCTTGTCGCCAACCAGTTCCGTATTGGCATGAGCCGTATGGAGCGCGTCGTCCGTGAGCGCATGAGCTCCCAGGACATCGACGAGATCACCCCGCAGTCGCTCATCAACATCCGCCCGATCGTGGCCTCCATCAAGGAGTTCTTCGGTTCCTCGCAGCTCTCGCAGTTCATGGACCAGGCGAACCCCCTGACCGGTCTGACCCACAAGCGCCGTCTGTCCGCACTCGGCCCTGGCGGTCTTGCCGGCCACAAGTCGGGCTCCAGCCGCCGCACCAACGTGCCGACGGCCGTCCGCGACGTTCACAACTCGCACTACAGCCGCATGTGCCCGATCGAGACCCCCGAAGGCCCCAACATCGGCCTGATCGGCTCGCTTGCCCTCTACGCCCGCGTCAACGAGTACGGCTTCATCGAGGCTCCGTTCCGTCGCGTCGAGAACGGCGTTGCCACCGACCAGATCGACTGGATGACCGCTGACGAGGAAGAGAAGCACGTCATCGCGCCGGCCAACACGCCGCTCGATCCCAAGACCAACGAGTTCATCACAACCGATGCCGAGGGCAAGATCGTTCGTCCGCACACCGTGATCGCCCGTACCCGCGACTTCGACGGCTCCTTCGGTGCTCCCGCCGACGTGCCTGTCGAGGACGTCGACTACATGGACGTCTCGCCGCGTCAGATGCTCTCCGTCGCAGCCACGCTGATTCCGTTCCTGGAGCACGACGACGCCAAGCGTACGCTGATGGGCGCTAACATGCAGCGTCAGGCCGTGCCGCTGGTTCACCCTGCCGCTCCCTATGTCGGTACCGGCATGGAGCGTCGCGCCGCCCTGGACTCCGGCGAGGTCACCCTGGCCAAGAACGCCGGCGAGGTCATCTTTGCCGACGCCGCCAAGATCATCGTCAAGCATGCCGGCGGCATGGACGAGTATCACCTGGCCAAGTACCAGCGCTCCAACCAGTCCACCTGCATCAACCACCGTCCGCTCGTGCGTGTCGGTGACACCGTTGAGCAGGGCGAGCCCCTGGCTGACGGTCCTTCGACCGATCATGGCGAGCTCGCACTGGGTCAGAACCTCACTGTGGCCTACATGCCGTGGGAAGGCTTCAACTACGAGGACGGTATCGTCGTGTCCGAGCGCCTGGTGGCCGAGGACCTGCTGACGACCATCAACATCACCCGTCACGAGATCGACGCCCGCGACACCAAGCTCGGCCCCGAGGAGATTACCCGCGAGATCCCGAACCTCTCCGAGGACATGCTTGCCAACCTCGATGAGGACGGCATCATCCGCATCGGCGCCGAGGTCGGCCCTGGCGACATCCTGGTCGGCAAGGTCACGCCTAAGGGCGAGAGCGCTCTGACCGCCGAGGAGCGCCTGCTGCGCGCCATCTTCGGTGCCAAGGCCCACGACGTCCGCGACACCTCCCTCAAGATGCCTCACGGCGCTTACGGCCGCGTCATCGACGTCGTCCGCTTTAGCCGCGAGAACGGCGACGACCTGGCTCCCGGCGTCAACGAGCAGGTGCGCGTCTACGTCGCCCAGCGTCGTAAGATCCAGCAGGGCGATAAGATCGCCGGCCGCCACGGCAACAAGGGTGTTATCTGTAACGTTCTGCCGGTCGAGGACATGCCCTACATGGCTGACGGTACCCCGATCGACGTTATCCTCAACCCGCTGGGCGTTCCTTCGCGTATGAACGTCGGCCAGCTGCTCGAGTGCCACCTTGGCTGGGCTGCTGCCTGCGGTTGGGATACCGAGCAGGCCGACTCCGACAAGTATGTCCCCGGCCCGTTCTTCACCGCTACGCCCGTCTTCGACGGCGCCAAGGAGGACGAGATCGCCGAGGTCATCCGTCGTGCCAACAAGAACATGCTCAACAAGGCCACCGCTGCCTTTGGCGATCACATGCGCCCCGAGTTCGTCACCCAGCTTGACGAGCGCGGCAAGACCCGCCTGTTCGACGGCCGCACCGGCGAGGAGTTCCGCGAGCCCATTACCGTTGGTACGTCCTACATCCTCAAGCTCGGCCACATGGTCGACGACAAGATCCACGCTCGTTCGACTGGCCCTTACAGCCTGGTTACCCAGCAGCCTCTGGGCGGCAAGGCTCAGTTCGGCGGCCAGCGCTTCGGCGAGATGGAAGTTTGGGCACTGTACGCTTACGGTGCTTCCAACGTCCTGCAGGAGATCCTGACCGTCAAATCCGACGATACCGTGGGCCGCGTCAAGACCTACGAGTCCATCGTCAAGGGCGAGAACGTTCCTGTCCCGGGTATCCCCGAGTCCTTCAAGGTTCTCGTTAAGGAGATTCGCTCCCTCGCGCTGGACATCGAGCCCATGCACGATGCCGACGAGGACGCCTCCGCCCCTGTGACCGCCGAGGAGACCTCTGCTCTCGACGACCTGGCTGCGCTCGCTGGCATTGACGCCGACGTCGAGGCCGAGGATGCCGAGACCGCCGAGGCGCCCGAGGCCGTCGCCGCCACGACCACTGATAAGGAGTAGTTGACTGTGGCAGATTTCGAAGCTACTGATTTTGACTCGGTAAAGATCTCCCTTGCCTCCGCCGACCAGATCCGTTCCTGGTCGCACGGTGAGGTCAAGAAGCCGGAGACCATCAATTACCGTACCCTCAAGCCCGAGAAGGACGGCCTGTTCTGCGAGAAGATCTTCGGTCCCGCCAAGGACTGGGAGTGCTCCTGCGGCAAGTACAAGGGCATCCGCTTTAAGGGCATCGTCTGCGAGCGCTGCGGCGTCGAGGTCACCTCGGCCAAGGTGCGTCGCGACCGCATGGGCCACATCGAGCTCGCCGCTCCCGTGTCCCACATCTGGTACTTCAAGAGCCCCACGAGCTTCCCGATGAGCCGTATGCTCGACATCAAGTCCAAGGACCTCGAGAAGGTTCTGTACTTTGCCAGCTACATCATCACCGAGGTCGACTACGAGGCTCGCGAGGCCGACGCCGACGACCTGCGCGAGGAGCTCGCCGCCGATCTGGAAGAGATCGATGCCGAGTGCGCCCGCCAGATCGAGTCCCTCAAGGAGCAGGGCAACCCCGAGAACTTTGACGAGTTCTCCGACGAGGAGCCGCTGACCCCCGAGGAGATCGCCTCTGGCATCGTCGACATCGAGGAAGAGTGCAAGGACGAGAAGCAGCTCCGCACGGACGCCTTCAACGCCTTCATGAAGCTCAGCGAGCGCGACCTCATTTCCGATGAGCCGCTGTTCCGCGAGATGACCCGCTACTACTCCATGTACTTCAAGGGTGGCATGGGTGCCGAGGCCGTCCGCGACCTGCTCGCTGCCATCGACCTTCCTTCCGAGGCCGAGAAGCTCAAGGCCATCATCGCCGACGAGGATTCCCAGAAGCAGAAGCGCGAGAAGGCCGTCAAGCGCCTCGAGGTCGTTGACGCCTTCCTGAAGGGCGGCAACAGCCCCGCGAACATGATCCTGGATGTCATCCCGGTCATTCCGCCCGATCTGCGCCCGATGGTCCAGCTCGACGGCGGCCGCTTCGCCGCGTCCGACCTCAACGACCTGTATCGTCGCGTGATCAACCGTAACAACCGACTCAAGCGCCTGCTCGACCTGGACGCCCCTGCGATTATCGTGAACAACGAGAAGCGCATGCTCCAGGAGTCCGTGGACGCCCTGTTCGACAACGGCCGTCGTGGTCGCCCGGTCTCTGGCCGTGGCGGTCGCCCGCTCAAGTCGCTCGCCGAGGCCCTCAAGGGCAAGCAGGGTCGTTTCCGTCAGAACCTGCTGGGCAAGCGTGTCGACTACTCTGGTCGTTCGGTAATCGTTACCGACCCCAAGCTGCTGCTGCACCAGTGCGGTCTGCCCAAGACCATGGCGCTGGAGCTCTTCAAGCCCTTCGTCATGAAGCGCCTGGTCGAGCTCGGCAAGGTCGAGAACATCAAGGGCGCCAAGCGCGCTATCGACCGCGGTGCCACCTTTGTGTGGGACATCCTCGAAGAGGTCATCGACGGCCGCGTCGTGCTGCTCAACCGTGCACCGACCCTGCACCGTCTGTCCATCCAGGCCTTTGAGCCGGTGCTGGTCGAGGGCAAGGCTATCCACCTGCATCCGCTGGTCTGCTCGCCCTTCAACGCCGACTTCGACGGCGACCAGATGTCTGTCCACGTGCCGCTGTCCAGCCAGGCTCAGGCCGAGGCCCGCGTGCTCATGCTCTCTGCGAACAACCTGCGCTCGCCGGCATCCGGCAAGCCGGTCAACATCCCTTCGCAGGACATGATCATCGGTGTGTACTACCTCACCCAGGTTCGCGAGGGTCTGCCGGGCGAGAACCACGTGTTCTCGAGCTTCGATGACGCGCTGCACGCCTATGACTGCCGCTCCGAGGTCGACATGCAGGCCAAGATTCAGGTCCGCGTGTCCGCCGAGAACGCCAACGTCATCAACGAGGACGGCACCCGTATCTTCCGCGTCAAGAACGGCAAGAACGAGTTTGTCGACTACGACGTCACCGGCAACAAGACCGCGCGCTTCGAGACCTCTATCGGCCGCATCATCTTCAACCGCCAGTGCCTGCCCGAAGACTACGAGTTCATGAACTACAAGATGGTCAAGGGCGACGTGGCCAAGCTGGTTGCAGACTGCTGCGATCGCTACCCCGAGGCCAAGGTCGGTCCGATCCTCGACGCCATCAAGTACTCCGGCTTCCACTACGCTACCCGCGCCGGCCTCACCATCTCGGTGTGGGACGCTCTCATCCCTGCCGAGAAGCAGGAGCTGCTCGACCGCGCCCAGGCCAACGTCGACCAGATCAACGAGTACTTCGAGGAGGGCTTCATCAACGAGACGGAGCGCCACATCGAAGTCGTTAACGAGTGGACCGCTTGTACCGATAAGGTTGCAGCGCTCATGCTCGACATGTTCGACGAGGAGAACCCACTGTACATGATGGCCGACTCCGGCGCCCGTGGTTCTAAGACCCAGCTGCGTCAGCTCGGCGGCATGCGTGGCCTGATGGCAGACATGTCCGGCGAGACGATCGACCTTCCCATTAAGGCGAACTTCCGCGAGGGCCTGCTGCCACTCGAGTACTTCATTTCGACCTACGGCGCCCGTAAGGGCCTGGTCGATACCGCATCCCACACCTCGGACTCTGGTTACCTGACCCGTCGTCTGGTCGACGTGGCCCAGGACGTCATCGTCCGCGAGGAGGACTGCGGTACGCACGAGGGTGTCACCTACAACCTCATCATCCCCGGCACCACCGACCTCAACACCGACCTCGTCGGCCGTTGCTTCATCCAGGACGTCGTGGCTCCCGATGGCACCGTGCTCTTTGAGCAGGACGGCTACATCGAGAAGGTTGCCGACATCCAGAAGATGGTCGATGCGGGCCTCAAGAAGGTCAAGCTCCGCGCGCTGCTCACCTGCCGCTCCAAGTACGGCGTGTGCCAGAAGTGCTACGGTTGGGATCTTTCCACCCGTCGTCCGGTCGCCATCGGTACTGCCGTCGGCATTATTGCCGCCCAGTCCATCGGCGAGCCCGGTACGCAGCTTACGATGCGTACCATTCACTCCGGCGGCGTCGCTGGCGTCGACGATATTACGCAGGGTCTGCCTACGGTCAGCCGTATGTTCGATATCGTCGGCAACGTCAACGAGAAGATTCTGGGTCGCGAGGCCGAGCTGGCTCCGTACTCCGGTCACCTCTCGATTAAGCCCGAGAAGTCCGAGTACGTGCTGACGCTCACCGACTCCGAGGATCACACCCGTGTTCTCGACGAGCGTCGCGTCCCCGCTTCGGTGCGCTTCATGCCCGAGATCGAGGACGGCTGCGAGGTTCGCGCCGGCGACCAGATCACCAAGGGCTTCGTCAACTTCCGCAACCTGCGCAAGCTGACCGACATCGAGTCGACGATGCACACCTTCGTCGAGAGCGTCAAGGACGTCTACACCAGCCAGGGCGTCGACCTGAACGACAAGCACATCGAGGTGCTCGCACGTCAGATGCTGCGTCGCGTTCAGATTACCAACCCCGGCGACTCCAAGTACCTGCTTGGGCAGTACGTCGACCGCTATGAGTTCGCCGACGAGGTTGAGCGCGTTGCCCGCCTGGGCGGTCAGGCTCCCGTGGCCGAGCCCGTCATCCTGGGTACGCTCAAGGTCGCGTCCAACATCGACTCCTGGCTGTCGAGCGCTTCGTTCATCCGTACCGCTGGCGTCCTTACCGAGGCTGCCATCGAGGGCAAGGTCGACCACCTGCTCGACCTTAAGTCCAACGTCATCGTCGGTAAGAAGATCCCGGCTGGTACCGGCCTCAAGCCGTACGCCAACGCCAAGCTGACGTATCGCACGGCCGACGGCTACGTGGACATCGACGGCCCGGCTTCGCCCAACGCCAAGTCGCTGCCCGAGTGGGCTCCTGTGGAGCTCAAGGACCTGGACGAGCAGCTCCCGCAGCAGCTCGACTGGGCCGGCTACGATGAGTTCGGTGGTGCTGACGGTTCGTTCACCCGCAACGGCCACACCATCTCCGCCGAGAAGGCTCGCCTGTACCTGTTCGACGACCTGGGCGTGTCGCAGCGCTGGACCAACAAGTTCAGCGAGGTCGGCATCGAGACGGTCGGCGACCTGGTCGGCAAGTCCGAGGAGGATCTGCTGCGCATCGATGGTATCGGTGCCAAGGCGATCGAGGAGCTCCGTGACGGTCTGGAGGCCCACGACCTGCTCTACATCCTCGAGAACAACGACGACGTCGCCGACGAGGAAGACCTCTCGCAGCTGCTGCAGATGGTCTTTAGCCCCGACGGTCCGGACGACATCCTGCTGGGCACCTCCGCTCCGACGCATCACGCCGACGATGAGGAGGAGCTCCTGGGCGCTCCGATCGACGACAAGAAGGCTCCCGCCAACGGTGCCATAAACGAGGACATGGCTTCCCTCGACGAGCTGCTCAACCAGCTCGTAGACACCGACGACGCCGAAGAGGCCAAGGACAACGACGAGGAGTAATTTCCTAGTACGTTAACCGCCCTTCCAAAGACCCGCTTCCCAACAGGGGAGCGGGTCTTTTTTGGTGAGGAACGTTGCCCCGACGAGCACGTCGGATTCCCGGAACGGGCGGCCCGCTGTTTAAGTTTGTCGCGAGTTCCGCACGCAAAGGAAAGCACTTAATGTGCTTTCCGTCTTGCGCAGGACTGTAGAGCAGCAAACTTAACCAGCGGGCCGCCCGGACCGGGAGTCCACCCCCGCGCACAGGAGGGGATTCCGTTTGTGTAGGCTTTGCGGAAATGTGCCAATTTTGGGATACGCCCGGCGGCGTGGTCTGTTGACGGCACAGCTAACGCCACGTATCCTATCGAACTGCGTGTTTCGTAGGGGGATGCTGACCCCTCGATTCAAGCCGTTGCACTTTACAGAAAGCTGGAATCATTCGAGAAGGAGTACGCTTTGCCTACTATTAACCAGCTGGTTCGCCAGGGCCGCCGTTCCGTGCCCAAGAAGTCCAAGAACGCTGCTCTGCAGCACAACTCCCAGAAGCGTGGCGTGTGCACCCGCGTCTTCACCACGAGCCCCAAGAAGCCGAACTCGGCTCTTCGTAAGGTTGCCCGTGTTCGCCTCGTCAACGGCATCGAAGTTACCGCTTACATCCCGGGTGAGGGCCACAACCTGCAGGAGCACTCCATCGTGCTCGTCCGTGGCGGTCGTGTCCGTGACCTCCCTGGTGTCCGTTATCACGTCATCCGTGGCGCCTATGACGCTGCTCCGGTCCAGAACCGTATGCAGGCCCGTTCCAAGTACGGTGCTAAGCGCCCCAAGGCCAAATAAGCCAGATAACGTTTTGATACTTTCGCCGTGTGCCGTCTTGAGCGCCACACGGTAGACACTTAAGGAGATTTCACATGCCGCGTCGTGCAGCAGCTAATCGTCGTGAGGTTCAGCCTGACGCCGTTTACAACAACCGCCTGGTGACTCAGCTCATCAACAAGGTCCTTCTTGACGGCAAGAAGGCCACCGCTGAGCGCATCGTTTACACCGCTTTCGAGATCGTTGCCGAGAAGTCCGAGGGCGGCGACGCTCTCGCTACCTTCAAGAAGGCTATGGACAACGTCAAGCCCACGCTCGAGGTTAAGCCCAAGCGTGTCGGTGGCGCTACCTATCAGGTCCCGATGGAGGTCAACTCCCGTCGTTCCACCGCTCTGGGTATCCGCTGGATCGTCAACTTCTCCCGCGCTCGCAAGGAGAAGACCATGGCCGAGCGTCTCGCCAACGAGATCCTCGACGCTTCCAACGGCCTGGGCGCTTCCGTCAAGAAGCGTGAGGACGTCTTCAAGATGGCCGAGGCCAACCGCGCGTTCTCTCACTATCGTTGGTAAGTTAAGGTAAGGAACTAACATGGCTAAGCCTAAGTACAAGCTTTCCGATACCCGTAACATCGGCATTATGGCCCACATCGATGCCGGTAAGACCACCACGACCGAGCGTATTCTTTACTACACCGGTAAGACCCACAAGATCGGTGAGGTCCATGAGGGCGCTGCCACCATGGACTGGATGGTTCAGGAGCAGGAGCGCGGCGTAACCATTACCTCCGCTGCTACCACTTGCTTCTGGAACAAGGACGGTAAGGACTACCGCATCCAGATCATCGACACCCCGGGCCACGTTGACTTCACCGCCGAGGTCGAGCGCTGCCTGCGCGTCCTCGATGGCGCTGTCGCCGTCTTCGACGCCGTTGCCGGCGTCCAGCCCCAGTCTGAGACCGTTTGGCGTCAGGCTTCTACCTTCAACGTCCCCCGCATCGCCTTCATCAACAAGTATGACCGCGTGGGCGCTGACTTCTTCAACGCTATCGAGACCATGAAGGATCGTCTCGACGCTAACGCCGTGGCCGCTCAGGTCCCGATGGGCGCCGAGGACAACTTCTGGGGCGTCATCGACCTGGTCACCATGACTGCTTGGGACTTCAAGGCCGACGAGAAGGGCATGACCTACCCCGAGCCGATGGACGAGATCCCGGCTGAGTTCGCTGACATCGTTGCCACCAAGCGCGAGGAGCTCCTCGACGCTGCTGCCAGCTTTGATGACGAGCTCATGGAGAAGATCCTCATGGAGGAGGACTTCACCGTCGAGGAGCTCAAGGCTGCTCTGCGCAAGGGCGTCCTGGCCAACGAGCTCAACCTCGTCTTCGTGGGCTCCGCCTACAAGAACAAGGGTGTTCAGGAGCTGCTCGACGCTGTTGTCGACTACCTGCCCAGCCCGCTCGACGTCGAGGCCATCACTGGTACCGATCCGGACACCGGCGAGGAGGTCGAGCGTCATCCTTCCTTCGACGAGCCCTTCTCCGGCCTGGTCTTCAAGATCATGACCGACCCGTTCGTCGGTAAGCTCACCTACGTCCGCGTTTACTCCGGTCGTGCTGAGTCCGGCTCCTACGTCATCAACGCTTCTAACGGTCAGCGCGAGCGCCTCGGCCGCATCCTCGAGATGAACGCTGCCGAGCGTATCGACCGTGATGACGCTGCCGCCGGCGACATCGTCGCTTGCGTCGGCTTCAAGAACTCCACCACCGGTGACACCCTGTGCGCCGAGGGCAAGGAGATCGTCCTCGAGAAGATCGAGTTCGCCAAGCCCGTTATCGACGTTGCCATTGAGCCCAAGTCCAAGGCCGAGCAGGACAAGATGTCTCTGGCTCTGACCAAGCTCGCCGAGGAGGACCCGACCTTTACGGTGTCCACCAACCACGAGACCGGTCAGACCATCATCGCCGGCATGGGCGAGCTGCACCTCGAGATCATCGTCGACCGTCTGCTCCGCGAGTTCAAGGTTGACGCTAACGTTGGTAAGCCCCAGGTTGCCTACCGCGAGACCGCTGGTCACGACGTCGAGAAGGCTGAGGGCAAGTTCGTCCGTCAGTCCGGTGGTCGCGGTCAGTACGGCCATGCCGTCATCAAGCTCGAGAAGATGGAGGAGGGCTTCGGCTACGAGTTCGTCAACGCTATCGTCGGCGGTGTCGTGCCCAAGGAGTACATCCCGTCCATCGACAAGGGCATCCAGGAGGCCCTGAACGCCGGTGTTATCGCCGGCTTCCCGGTCCTCGACGTTAAGGTCACCCTGTTCGACGGTTCTTACCACGAGGTCGACTCCTCCGAGGCCGCCTTCAAGATCGCCGGTTCCATGGCTATCAAGGACGCTCTCAAGAAGTCTGACCCGCAGCTGCTCGAGCCGATCATGGCTGTTGAGGTCGAGACCCCCGAGCAGTACATGGGCGACGTTATGGGCAACCTCTCCGGTCGCCGCGGCAAGATCGAGGGCATGGAAGATCGCAAGAACAGCAAGCTCATCCGTGCCAAGGTGCCGCTGGGCGAGATGTTCGGTTACGCTACCGACCTTCGCTCCCAGACCCAGGGCCGTGCATCCTACACGATGCAGTTCGACTCTTATGAGCCCGCGCCCAAGTCCATCGTGGACGAGGTCATGAGCAAGAACGCCTAAGTTCGAGCTCCCTGTTACGTAATCCGCGAGAACATCTCTCGCACTTTTTGGAGGTTTAAGTTGGCTACCCAGAAGATCCGCATTCGCCTCAAGGGCTATGATCACGAGGTCGTCGATCAGTCCGCGAAGCTCATCGTCGAGACCGCTCAGAAGACCGGTGCTCGTGTTTCCGGTCCTGTCCCCCTGCCCACCGAGCGCAACCTGTACACGGTCATCCGCTCGCCGCACGTGAACAAGGACTCCCGTGAGCAGTTCGAGATGCGCACTCACAAGCGCCTCATCGACATCCTCGACCCCACCTCGGGCACCGTTGATTCGCTCATGCGTCTCGACCTTCCCGCTGGTGTCGATATCGACATCAAGCTCTAAGCTTTTTGCTCGATCGCACGATTGATAAGGCCGCAGCCCTTTGGGTTGCGGCCTTTTTGTATCGATGCTGTAAAGGGTCTACACTACTGAGCTATTCGACAAACGGGTGTATGAGTAACGCTGTTGGGGGCAGGTAAAGATGGTCGAGTGGATTGTTAAACGAGCACAAGGTGACCGTGCGCGCGTGGGCACGTTGACGGGCGTGGTGTGCATTATCGCCAATGTGGCACTTTGCGCTGCAAAGGGCGTAATTGGCGTGCTGTCGGGGTCGGTTTCAATCGTGGCGGACGCCATGAACAACCTGTCCGACGCCAGCTCAAACATCGTGAGCGTGCTTGGCTTTAAGCTGGCGAGTAAGCCGGCGGACCCTGAGCATCCTTATGGACATGGACGCTACGAGTATCTCTCGGGCCTGGTCGTGGCGGCGCTCGTGCTGCTCATCGGCCTTGAGCTAATCAAATCCTCGGTTGAACGCATCATCCATCCCGAGCCAGTTGAGTTCTCGCTTGCCCTGGTTGCGGTCCTGCTGCTTTCGATGGTCATTAAGCTGTGGATGGCGGCCCTCAACCAAAAGCTCGGCGACCGTATTGAGTCCGAGACGCTGCATGCGACGGCTCAGGATTCCAAGAACGATGTTCTTGCCACGGGTGCTGTGCTGGCATGTGCGATTGTTTCTCAGGTGACGTATGTCAATCTTGATGCCTGGGTCGGCCTTGCCGTTGGCGCCTATATTGGCTGGAGCGGCTTTGAGCTTATCCAAGATACGGTGAGCCCGCTTTTGGGCCAGGCACCCGACCCCAAACTGGTCAAGCATATCCGTGGCAAGATCATGAGTTATCCCGGTGTTTTGGGCGTGCATGACCTGATGGTTCACGATTACGGTCCGGGCAGGAAGTTTGCGAGCGCCCACGCCGAGATGGCAGCTGAGGTCAGTCCACTAGAGAGCCATGACACGCTCGATAACATCGAACAGTCGTTTAAGGACGAAGACGGCATGATCGTCACGCTCCATTACGACCCCATCGTGACCGACGACCCCAAGGTGGCGAGCATGCGTTTGTGCATTAACGCTATGGCTCAACAGATCGATAGCCGCCTTTCGATTCACGACTTGCGCTGCGTGCCGGGCCCTACGCACACCAACGTGATCTTTGACTGCGTGCGTCCCTCGGATCTGCAGATGAGTGCCGAAGACGTAAAGCACACGCTGGCCCAGAGGGTCGAATCCGAATATCCTAAGTCGATTGCCAAGATTACGATTGACGAAGACTACGTAGGCCATGCCCACGAGTAGGGCTGTGTCGGCAAAGTAATGTATGCAGAAGGGGAGAACATGAAGAGGCTGTATCTGCTCCGCCATGGCCAGACGGAATTCAACGTCAAAAAGCTGGTCCAGGGCCGCTGTGATTCACCGTTGACCGACCTAGGCCGCAAACAAGCGGGAATGGCGGCCGCATGGCTCAAGGGCCACGACGTCGTCCCCGACAAAGTGGTCTCATCGCCCTTAGGCCGAGCTATGGACACGGCAAGTCTCGTCGCAACCGAACTCCTCGGCCCGGACGCAGCCGTCGAACCCTGCGAAGGCATCATCGAGCGCAGCTACGGTACCTTCGAAGAAGGCCCCCACGACGCCCTGCCCACCGACGTCTGGGATCCGGGCGAGGATTTGGTCCCCTTTGGAGGAGAGGGAAGCAAAGCGTTGCAAGAACGCATGGTAGCCACCCTCACCAATCTCATAAGCGCCGAGGATATCGAGACCCTCCTAGCAGTAAGCCACGGCAGCGCCAGCCGCCAATTCATCAAGGCCGCAGCCCCAGAGGGCTTTGAGCTCCCAGCAAAACTCCCCAACTGTGCCATCATGATCTTCGATTTCGATGAGGCGAAGCCACAAGCAGAAGGCGAGCCAATGCAATGCAAGTTCACCCTCCAGCAAATAGTGGACCCCCAACAAGGTAATTAGCTGAGCGAGCAGGGTTAAGCAGACATCAACGTGTCGTCTCCCGAGCTTTGGCGGAGGGGCGGGCCCGAGACTAATTAAGGTTGTCGCGAGTTCCGCACGAACAGGAGAGCACTTAATGTGCTCTCCGTCGTGAGCAGGACTGTAGAGCAGCAACCTTAATTAGTCTCGGGCCCGCCCCTCCGCCAAAGCCCAGGCGACTCCACGCACTTTACCTGCGTAAACAATGTGAGTGAAATATGAATCTCGATGGATACGCCCGCAGCCGTGTATACTAAACAGCTGTGTGAAACCAGGGGAGTATTCTGGCTGGACAAAATGCCTGCTTAATAGGGTTGTCAGGTAGTTCGGGCACAATACAAGGCTGGGGAGCACGTTGTGTAAGTAGTGGTCCTCTAGGGGCGTACGCTCGGTGGTGTACGCATTGTCCCAAGACCACGCGAGAGTTGGGATCATATCTTGATCAGCATGATTCTCGGCCGCAAGATTGGCATGACCCAGGTTTGGGACGAGAACGACAACGTCGTTCCCGTCACGGTCATCCAGGCTGGCCCCTGCGCTGTCTCGCAGGTTAAAACTCAGGCAACCGACGGCTATGACGCCGTCCAGATCGGTTTCGGCGACATCAAGGCCAAGAACGTGAACAAGCCCATGGCTGGTCACTTCGCCAAGGCTGGCGTCGAGCCTGTCCGCTTCCTTCGTGAGGTCCGCGTCGAGAACGGCGAGGAGCACAAGGTCGGCGAGGTCGTTACCGTCGCTGATTTCGCCGGTGTCGAGAAGGTCGACGTCATCGGCACCTCCAAGGGTAAGGGCTTCCAGGGTCGCATCAAGCGCTGGGGTCAGCGCCGCGGTCCTATGACGCATGGTTCTCACTTCCAGCGTCACCCCGGTTCTATCGGTCAGTGCGCCTATCCTGCGCGCGTCCTCAAGGGCGTCAAGATGGCCGGTCACATGGGTAACGAGCGCGTTACCGTCAAGAACCTTTCCGTTGTCCGCATCGATGCCGAGCAGAACCTCATCTTGGTCAAGGGCGCTGTCCCGGGTGCCAAGAATGGTCTCGTCGCCATCCGTATGGCCTAAGGGCCCAGCCCATTTAGCCCAGCGTCATACCAAGGAGAACACTTAAATGGCAAAGTTTGAAGTAAAGAACAGCGAGGGCAAGAAGGTCGCCGAGGCCGAGCTCGCCGCTGAGGTGTACGGCATCGAGCCGAACATCCACGTTATGCACCACATCGTCAAGTGCCAGATGGCCTCTTGGCGTCAGGGCACCCAGTCTGCTAAGGGTCGCTCTGAGGTTTCCGGTGGCGGCAAGAAGCCTTGGCGTCAGAAGGGTACTGGCCGTGCCCGCCAGGGTTCCATCCGTGCTGCCCAGTGGCGTCACGGTGGCGTCGTCTTCGCCCCCAAGCCCCGTTCCTACGCTAAGCGCATGAACAACAAGGAGGTCAAGCTGGCTATGCGCTCCGCGCTGTCCGCCAAGCTGGCCGATGGCGAGCTCGTGCTCGTCGACGACTACGGCTTCGAGAAGCCTTCCACCAAGGCTGCCGTCGCCATGCTCAAGGCTCTCGGCCTTGAGGGCAAGCGTCTGACCATCATCGTTCGCGATGAGGACGTCAACGCCTACCTGTCGTTCCGCAACATTCCCAAGACGTTCATCATCACCGCCGACGAGGCCAACACCTACGACCTCGTCAACAACAACGCCGTGCTGATGCCCGCCGACATCGCCGCTCACTTCGGGGAGGTGCTTGCATAAATGACCGCCCACGAGATCATCATCCGTCCGATCGTGTCCGAGCGTTCCTTCTCCGGCATGGAGCAGAACAAGTACACGTTCGAGGTCGCCAAGGATGCTAACAAGTATCAGATCAAGGACGCTGTCGAGGAGATCTTCGGCGTCAAGGTCGTTCGCGTGAACACCCTGACGGTCAAGCCCAAGACCAAGCGCGTGCGCTATGTCGCCGGCAAGACCCGTTCTTGGAAGAAGGCCATCGTCACGCTGGCCGAGGGCGACACCATCGAGGTCTTTGGCAACCAGGCCTAAGACTCGCTGCTGTTGAGTGAGCTCATGCCTCCCAAATAGGGGAGGCGAGAGCTCAAGGTTTTGGGCGTATAAAATGGACACGCCCGGAACCGTGTATACGTCCGGTGTCATCGCACCCGAGGCAGAACCTCGAATCCCTGTCTGCGATGGCTAACGGATTCCTATTGAAAGGGATTGTAATGGCTGTAAAGCACCTTAAGCCGACCTCCGCTGGTAGGCGTTGGCAGACGATCTCCGACTTCTCCGAGATCACCTGCACCAAGCCCGAGAAGTCTCTTCTCGAGCCCCTGCCCAAGAAGGCCGGTCGTAACAACAACGGTCGCATCACCACCCGCCACCAGGGCGGCGGCGTGAAGCGTCGTTACCGCGTGATCGACTTCAAGCGCAACAAGGACGGCGTGCCCGCCAAGGTTGCCACGATCGAGTACGATCCGAACCGTTCCGCTCGCATCGCTCTGCTGCACTACGCTGACGGTGAGAAGCGCTACATCCTGGCCCCCAAGGGCCTCGAGGTCGGTCAGACCATCATGTCCGGTTCTGACGCCGACATCAAGCCGGGCAACGCTCTGCCCCTCGCCGACATCCCCGTCGGTACGCTCATCCACGCCGTCGAGTTCCAGCCGGGCAAGGGCGCTGCTATCGCCCGTTCCGCCGGTAACTCCTGTCAGCTGATGGGTAAGGAGGGCAAGTACGCTATCGTCCGTATGCCTTCCTCCGAGATGCGCCGCATCCTCGTTACCTGCCGCGCCACCGTCGGTGAGGTCGGCAACGCCGATCACGCCAACATCGTCATCGGCAAGGCCGGCCGTAAGCGTCACATGAACGTGCGCCCGACCGTCCGCGGTACCGTCATGAACCCTGTCGACCACCCGCACGGCGGTGGCGAGGGCAAGAACCACACCTCTGGTCGTCCCTCTGTTACCCCCTGGGGTAAGCCGACGAAGGGCCTTCGTACGCGCAAGAAGAAGAAGGTCTCGAACCAGCACATCATTCGTCGCCGTAAGAAGTAATTTCGGATACCGAGTTTTAGGAGAAAGCACTTATGAGCAGAAGTCTCAAAAAGGGCCCGTTCGTGGAGACTCGCCTTCTCTCGCGTATCACCGCGATGAACGAGGCTGGCAAGAAGGACGTCGTGAAGACCTGGTCCCGCGCGTCCACCATCTTCCCCGAGATGGTTGGTCACACCATCGCCGTCCACGACGGCCGCAAGCATGTGCCCGTGTATGTTACCGAGTCCATGGTTGGTCACAAGCTCGGCGAGTTCGCGCCGACTCGTACGTTCCGTGGCCACAAGGCCAAATAGGGGGTTAACCGTAAATGGCAACTAAGTCTATTGAAACTGAGGCCACCGAGGTTCGCGCCGTCGCTAAGTACGTGCGTGTTTCCCCCAGCAAGGCCCGCCTGGTGGTCGATTTGATCCGCCGCAAGCCTGTCGCTCAGGCCTTCGACATCCTCCACTTCTGCGACCGCGCCGTCGCCGTGGATGTCGAGAAGGTTCTCCGTTCCGCCGTTGCGAACGCCGAGAACAACAACGGTCTGCGTGCCGACAACCTGGTTGTCGCCGCTGCCTATGTTGACGAGGGCCCGACGCTTAAGCGCATCCGTCCCCGCGCCAAGGGTTCCGCTTCTCGTATTCTGAAGCGTACTTCCCACATCACCGTCGTCGTTGCTCCTCGAAAGGAGGCGTAAAGCTGTATGGGTCAGAAAGTCTACCCCACCGGCTTCCGTCTTGGCATTACCGAGAACTGGCGCTCCCGCTGGTTCGCAGAGAAGGATTACGCTAAGACCCTCGGTAACGATCTCGAGATCCGCAAGTACCTCGAGAAGCGTCTTTCCCGCGCAGCTGTCTCCCGCGTCGAGATCGAGCGCGCTGGCGACAAGGTGAAGGTCATCATCCTCACCGCTCGCCCCGGCGTTGTCATCGGTAAGAAGGGTGCCGAGATCGATACCCTCCGCACCGAGCTCGAGAAGGTCGCTGGCGTCTCCAAGGGCCAGCTCTCCGTCGACGTTGTCGAGATCAAGCGCCCCGAGCTCGACGCCAACCTCGTTGCTCAGTCTATCGCCGAGCAGCTCGAGGGCCGCGTTGCCTTCCGTCGCGCTATGCGCAAGGCTGTCCAGTCCGCGCGCAAGGCCGGCGCCAAGGGCATCCGTATCCAGTGCTCCGGTCGTCTCGGCGGTGCCGAGATGGGTCGTCGTGAGTGGTACCGTGAGGGTCGCGTGCCTCTGCACACCCTCCGTGCCAAGATTGACTACGGCACGGCTGTCGCCAGCACCACCATGGGCGCTTGCGGCGTGAAGGTCTGGATCTACCTGGGCGAGAAGCTCCCGGGCCAGCCTGTTCCCAACCCTGCACTCGAGGGCTCTTCCCGTCCTCGTCGTCGTAACTCCGAGAGGAGGGGTCAGTAGTGCTTGCCCCTAAGCGTATTCTTCACCGCAAGGTGCAGCGTGGCTCCATGAAGGGCCAGGCCAAGGGTAATACCGAGCTGCATTTCGGCGAGTTTGGTATCCAGGCTCTCGAGGCCCATTGGATCACCAACCGTCAGATCGAGGCCGCTCGTATTGCCATGACCCGCTACATGAAGCGTGGCGGTCGTGTCTACATCACGATCTTCCCCGATAAGCCCATCACCAAGAAGCCTGCGGAGACCCGCATGGGCTCCGGTAAGGGTAACCCCGAGGAGTGGGTGGCCGTCGTCAAGCCCGGCCGCATTATGTTCGAGGTCAAGGGCGTGCCCGAGGAGGTCGCTCGCGAGGCTCTGCGTCTGGCGCAGCACAAGCTCCCCATCAAGACCAAGATCGTCGCTAAGCCTGCCGCTAAAGAGACGGCCGAGGAGGAGAACTAATGAAGCCCGCAGAGATTCGTGAGCTCTCGGACGCTCAGCTCGTTGAGAAGCTGAAGGAAATGCGCGCCGAGCTCTTTAACCTTCGTTTCCAGATGGCCACCAGCCAGCTGGACAACACCGCTCGCGTTAACACCGTGAAGAAGGACATTGCTCGTGTCCTCACGGAGCAGCGTGCCCGCGAGATCGCAGCGGAGAAGTCCGCTGTCGCCGAGTAGGACCTAAGGAGAGAACATGACTGATTCGCGTAACACGCGTAAGGTCCGTACGGGTGTCGTTACCTCTGTCTCCGGTGCCAAGACCATCGTCGTCACCATCACCGAGCGCAAGCGTCACCCCAAGTACGGCAAGATGATGACCACCTCCAAGAAGCTGCACGCTCATGACGAGGAGTGCACGGCTGGCGTGGGCGACACCGTCCGCGTTATGGAGACCCGTCCTATGTCCAAGATGAAGCGTTGGCGCCTCATCGAGGTCGTCGAGCGCGCTAAATAAGCAGTCGCTCTTACGACTTGTACGTTTCCGAAGATGTGCGTATGCCTGGCTTGCATTCCACGGGCCGTATAAAGGCTGCGCACCTCTCTTCGGTTCTTAGTTCGGAGGAACATCTACCATGATTCAGATGCAAACCATGCTGAACGTCGCCGACAACTCCGGCGCTCGCAAGATTCGCTGCATCAAGGTGCTTGGCGGTTCCAAGCGTCGTTATGCAGGCATCGGCGATGTGTTCATCGGTGCTGTCCAGGAGGCTACCCCTGGCGCCAACGTCAAGAAGAAGGACGTTGTCCGTTGCGTCGTCGTTCGCACCGTTAAGGAGATCCGCCGCAAGGATGGCTCCTACATTCGCTTTGATGACAACGCCTGCGTCGTCATCAACAACGATGGTTCGCCCGTCGGCACCCGTATCTTCGGGCCCGTCGCTCGCGAGCTTCGTGACAAGAAGTACATGAAGATCGTCTCGCTCGCTCCCGAGACCCTGTAGTTAGGGGAGATATATGTATATCAAGAAGGGCGATAAGGTCCAGGTTCTCTCTGGTAAGGATCGCGGCAAGCAGGGCGTTATCCTGCGTGCTCTCCCCGCCGAGAACAAGGTCGTTGTCGAGGGCGTTTCGGTCGTCAAGAAGGCCGTCAAGCCCAACGCTGCCAACCAGCAGGGCGGCATCGTTTCGCAGGAGGCTCCCATCGACGCCTCCAACGTCAATCTCGTTTGCCCCGAGTGTGGTAAGGTTACCCGCGTCGGTCACGAGAAGGACGGCAAGAACAAGCTGCGCGTCTGCAAGAAGTGCGGCCACAAGTTCTAAGCTGCCCGCAACATCAAGTTGCTAGCAAAGGTCCGGATGCCCCACGGCACCCGGGCCTTTTTTGATCCCCACTCATTGGGGACATACTTAAATGAGTTACTCATTGGGGACAGACTTACATGAGTACCCTAACTGGGTAAGCATAAATGAGCGGGTCGTGCTGTATAAATTGCTTGTGTGCGCGTTTATGCGCGTTAGATTGCGTTTAATTACGCACCTATGCGTATATATGTGCCGTTTACGGGGCAATAATGACCGTTTAGCGGTGAGATACGCAAAAACGCGCACAGACGCGCGTGTTTGTGCGAATATAGAGCTGTCAGAAATGCAAGACGTTCTATGACACAGGAGACACATAATGGCAGATTCTAAGCAGGCTCCACTCGACGCCGCGGCAGCCGCCAAAGCAGCATTCGCTTCGGTCCAGGACAAGCCGTTCCCCGAGGACATCTTTACGGCTCCCGAGCTCCGTTGGGCTGTGATCGGTTGCGGCGTTATTGCCAACCAGATGGCCCAATCTCTCGCTCTTGCCGGCCGCAAGCTTGCGGGTGTCGCCAACCGCACGCTGTTCAAGGCTCAAGCTTTTGCTGAGCAGTATGGCATCGAGAAGGTCTATGAAACGGTCGAGGACCTCTACGCCGATCCGGACATCGACGCCGTCTATATCACCACGCCGCACAACACGCATATTACCTATCTGCGTGCCGCGTTGGCCGCCGGCAAGCACGTGCTCTGCGAGAAGGCCATTACCCTCAACTCCGCCGAGCTCGACGAGGCCCGCGCCATTGCCGCCGAACACAACGTGGTCCTTATGGATGCCACCACGGTGCTCCACATGCCGCTGTATCAGGAGCTGCGCCGTCGCATGGATGCAGGCGACTTTGGCCGTATGAACCTCGCCCAGCTCAACTTTGGTAGCTATAAGGAGTACGGTGATCTGACCAATCGCTTCTACAACCGCAACCTTGCTGGCGGTGCCATGCTCGACATTGGCGTGTATGCTCTTTCGGTCATGCGCCTGTTCATGGCCAGCCAGCCCGTCGAGGTCGTGTCTCTGGGTAACACCTGCGAGACCGGCGTGGACGTTGCAGGCGGCATCGTCTGCCGCAATGCCGAGCAGCAGCTGGGCGTCGTGAGCCTTACGCTCCACTCCAAGCAGCCAAAGCGCTCGGTTATCAGCTTTGACAATTGCTATGTCGAGGTCAACGAGTATCCGCGCGCTGATCACGCGACGATCGTTTGGACCGCGGACGGTCGTCGCGAGGAGGTCGCCGCGGGCACCGAGGCTTATGCCCTGTGCTACGAGATGGCTGACCTCGAGCAGGCCGTCGCCGGCGACGATTCCAAGCGTGAGCTTCTGGATTATGCTTCTGATGTGATGGAGCTCATGACCAAGCTCCGCGCCGATTGGGGAGTCGTCTACCCCGAGGAGGAGTAAGCGATGCTTGCGGAAGATAGGCTCAATACGATTGTGTCGATGGTGCAGCAGGCTGGCTCGGTAACGGTGCCCGAGCTTGCCGATGCCCTGGGCGTGACGGCCTCTACCATTCGACGCGACCTACAGACGCTCGACCGAGCGCACCGCATCGCCAAGGTGCACGGTGGCGCGACAAGTCTTGAGCGCGCGCACGTGACGCGCGACCTAACGATCAGTGAGCGCAGTGATCTCCATAACGACGACAAGGAGCGTATCTGCGCCCGCGCCGCGGCGCTCGTGGAGCCCGAGAGCTTTGTGTACATCGATTCGGGTTCGACAACGCTCAGACTCATCGAGCATCTTCCGCATCTCGAATCGGTCACCTATGTGACTGATTCCGTGCTCCATGCTCAGCATCTCGCTGTGCGCGGCATGCGCACCGTGGTGCTGGGCGGCGAGCTTAAACCCGAGACCGAGGCGCTCGTTGGCCCCGATGCTCTGGCAACCCTAGACCGCTACAACTTTAACTGCGGCTTTTGGGGTTCTAACGGCATTGCCGCCGAGCAGGGCTTTACGACGCCCGATATCGAGGAAGCGCAGGTCAAGCGTATCTCGATGCGCCATACAGCCAAACGCTTCGTAATCTCGGACGCCAGTAAGTTTGGCATGGTGGCTCCCGTAAAATTTGCGGACTTCCGTGACGCAACGGTTATCACTGCGGGCGAGGTGCCCGCCAAGTACCAGACGATGGAAAACGTCATCACGGTTTAGCAACGGGGCGAAGTAAGGCCAAAACCACCAAAAGGTGCCTGTCCCCATTCTGGTGGTTCCGATGGCCCCGTCGGGCATGATTTCCCAGTACCCCTGTTTCCATACGACGTGATCATGCCCGCCGGGGCCATCGTATAGATATCGCTTAAAAGCGCCGTCACTTCGGTGCTATCAATCACTCAAACACAAGGTAATACGCAGGTTGTGACCCTCGGAAGGGGAGGGCTGGGCCTGCTTGTGCAAAAGGAGGAAACATGTCAGCTGCAAACGAGAAGGTGGGGGGCGGCACTTACGATGTCGTTGCCATCACGGCATGTCCAACGGGCATTGCTCACACATTTATGGCGGCCAAAGGGTTGGAAGACCAGGCAGCCAAGATGGGCGTGAGCATTAAGGTCGAGACTCAGGGTTCGGGCGGCGCTAAAAATGTACTGACCGCGGCAGACATCGCTGGTGCCAAGGGTGTCATCATTGCGGCGGATAAAAATGTCGAGCTCGATCGCTTCGATGGCAAGTCGGTTTACTCCTGTGCGGTGACGCGTGGCATTAATGACGCCGAGGAACTTATCAATATTGCGCTTGCGGGCAATGCGCCTATTCATCATGTGTCCGGCGGCGCCGCGGTACAGGCGGCTGCCGAGGGCGAATCCGAGGGTTTGGGCCGCAGGGTCTATAAGGACCTGATGAACGGCGTTTCGCACATGCTCCCCTTTGTTGTTGGCGGCGGCATCCTCATGGCGCTTTCGTTCTTGCTGGACCAGGCGGGGCTGGGCACGAGCGCATACGGCCACAGCACTCCGGTCGCGGCCTTCTTTAACCTTGCGGGCAACCAGGCGTTCAACTTTATGCTCCCCATCCTTGCGGGCTATATTGCCATGTCCATTGCTGACCGTCCGGGCTTGGCCGCGGGCTTTGTGGGTGGCTGGATTGCAAAACAGGGCTTTACGTTGGGCTATCTCACCACGGCAATGGATGCCGATGCCCAGGCTCAGCTTGTCTCTGCTGGCTTTTTGGGCGCGCTGCTGGTCGGTTTTGCCGCCGGCATTATCGTCAATGCGCTCAAGAAGGCTGCAAGCGTGCTACCCGAGTCGCTCGACGGTATCAAGCCCATGCTCATCTACCCCGTGCTGGGCATTCTCTTTACGAGTCTCTTTATGATGGCCGTTAACCCGATTATGGGCGTTATCAACACCGCCATTAGCGGCGCGCTCAACGGTCTTTCGGGCACGAGCATCGTTCTTTTGGGCATTATCTGCGCCGGCATGCAGGCGACCGACATGGGTGGTCCCATCAACAAGGCCGCATATGTCTTTGGCACCGCGGCCCTTGCCGAGCAAACGCTGCAGGGCAATATGATCATGGCTGCCGTCATGGCGGGCGGTATGGTACCGCCGCTGGTAATCGCGCTCTCCACGACGTTCTTTAAGAACCGCTGGACCGAGGCCGATCGCAAGGCAGGCCTGGTGAACTACATCATGGGTCTGTCGTTTATCACCGAGGGTGCCATTCCCTTTGCCGCGGCCGATCCGCTTCGCGTGTTGCCCGCCTGCATCCTGGGATCTGCGACCGCCGGCGGTCTGTCGATGCTCTTTGGTTGCGCGAGCCCCGCTCCGCACGGTGGCGCCTGGGTTATCGCGGTCATCACGAACCCGGTGCAGTACCTGTTGGCCCTTGCTATCGGCGCTGTGGTCGGCTGCTTGGTTCTGAGCTTCCTTAAGAAGCCTCTCGACAAGGCTACCGAGTAGCGGGAGCGGAAGGGTCTTGCCAATGGAAAGGCGGCAACGTCCACCAGGGACGTTGCCGCCTTTTGCTGTTTGGGGATTTGTCTCGATCTGTAACAGGAAGAGAGGGATATGGGTTCCAGATGTTACAAGCTAAGATATTTTTCCTGGTGGTCCCATAACGTCTCAATCTGTAACAGGAAGGCCAAAATGCGGGCTCCAGATGTTACAGATTGAGATGATTTCTCCGGTGGGATCCGAATATCTCAATCTGTAACATCTTGGGCCGATTTTGCCGAGTTATTGTTACAGATTGAGATTTTCTCTTGAGGGGGATTCGAATGTCTCAATCTGTAACGGATAGACCGGAAAACGGTTTCTAACTGTTACAGATCGAGACGTTTTGGGACCGCGGCTGAGCCATTGCGGCAAAACCACCACAAAGGTGCCTGTCCCCATTGTGGTGGTTTAGGGCTCCCAGGGGCAGGGGGCTTCGATGTGGATGTGCTCGCCGGTTACGGGATGCGTGAAGGACACGCTGTGGGCGTGGAGCATCAGGCCGCAGGGGCGCGGCGTTCCGTACAGGTCGTCGCCAACCAGGGGGTGACGCTCGCTGGCCAGGTGCACACGGATCTGGTGTTTGCGACCGGTGAGCAGCTCGACATCGATATACGAACGCGTGGGCAGGCCTCGGCGGCTCTTAAGGCGCTTGAGTACCTTGACGCGCGTCTGAGACGGCTTGCCGCTGGCGCCGACGCGCATCTTGCGGCTGTCGTGGCGGTCGCGGGCGATGGGCTTGTCGATGAGCTTCTCGTTCCAGTCGATCTTGCCCTCGGCCAGCGCCAGATAGTGCTTTTCGAAGGCGTGGTCGTTCACCATCTGGTCAAAGGCGGGCTGCGTCTGCTTGTCGAGCGAGAACAGCACCACGCCGGTGGTGTTGCGGTCCAGGCGGTTGAGCGACTGCATGTCGGTCGCGGCAAAGCCGTCGCCCATCGCCAGCAAAAGGTCGCTGGCGTAGTCGGTAAGTGTGCGCTCACCGGTGCCGTCGCCGTGGACGATCATGCCGGCGGGCTTATCGATGGCCATGAGCCAGGCGTCGCAGTAGAGGACTTGAGGTTCTTCGTTCACGTGTAAGCCTTTCGGTTAGCTAATTCCCACAAACATGCAGCCCGAGGTGGCGCCGCGCAGGCGGGCAGCGGGCTTGCGACCTGCCTGAGCTGCCTCAATGGCGCGGCGGACACGAGCAACGGCACGGCCAATCTCATCGGCTTCGAGCAGGGTTCCGTCAACCATAAGACGGCGCACGCCGGCATCGAGCAGCTGTGGAACCTGCGGCGTGAGGTCGATAGGGTAGGCATCGTACAGGCGTGAGCGGCCGTGGATGTCGGTACGCACGGGCATGACCTTGCCGTCGATATTCTTGAGCGACAGCTTGCGGACGCGCAGGCGGCAGCTGGCACAATCGTGGATACAACCGTTGGCCACCTGCAGGATGCAGTGCTCGCTCGTCATAACGCGCGGGCGGCCGAACACGGTGATGCCCAGGGCTGCGGGCGCGGAGGTGCCAAGCGAGATAATCTCGTCGAGCGTGATCTCGGGCGAAAGCCAAAACGCGCCGGCCCCGCGCTCGGCAAGTGCCTCCATGCAAGGCGTGTTGTGCACGGGCAGGCAGGATCGGATCTCGGCCGTGGCGCCGGTCTGCGCGGCAGTAGCAAGCTCGGAGATATTGCCGACGGCGACAGTCGCTCCAGCCTGTATCCACGGGTCGACACGTACGTGGTCAACGGCGCGGCAGACCTCATCGAGCACGGGTACGATGCCCTGCTCAAACGCATCGGCGGGGGAGAGTTCGGCCGCATCGAGCGCGTCGGTGGTCATGTAGATGCGCGTTGCGCCCTCGGCGCGAGCGGCCTCGGCGACCTCGAGCGAGGTGACGGCGGCGCAGATCTGCGGCTCATCGCGGTAGTGTGCGGGCATGGGGCGCGTACATTTGTCGAGCACCGGCAACTCGAGCGTTTTCGCGCGCTCCTCGTAGGGTGCCAGAATGGCCTCTTCCAGCGCCTTGCAAGCAGCGGCGCGCACCTTATGTACGGCGGAAAAGCCCATGCCACAGCCCTCATCGAGCGCCACATCAAAGCTCGCAGCCTCAAAGGGCGAGGAGCCCATGCGTCCGACGTGCTCCACCAGATCGGCCGCCTCGACGGCGCGAGTCTTGGCGGCCTCGACGGTAAAGCCGGTGGCGGTGGCGGTGAGCGCGGGGTCGTCGCAGCAGGTGAGCGTAACGGTAAATGGCTCGTCCAGACGTGCCACAACGGACACATCTACGGCGCGGCGGCGCAGCACGTCGCGCTTGAGCGCGGCACCGGCGGCGTCAATAGCGCGCTGGCTTCGAATCACGCGCACGCGGCAGCCCTCGGGCATGCTGCGGGGCACGCGGCACTCGATGATGTCGCCGGCAGCCGCATCCTCGGCAGCGATGGTGGTCAGGAACTGGTCGAACTCATCGTCGTGACGAAGCTCCAGCAGGTCGCCCTTGCCCACGGGCTCAAACAGCTCAATGCGGGCGATGGCGGCGCGGCGACGACGGTCGTCGGGCTTGAGCCCGCGCACATCGCGGTTGGCCAGGCGGCTGCCGAGTACCGTGCCTACGATCTGGCCGCGGTTGTTGGAGCGCTCGTAGCTCATCATCTCGTCGCCCGAGGTGCCGTCCTGATAGGCGTGCGTAAAGTCGCGGTTAAAGCAGCGCTTGAGTTGGCGCTGGCGGGCGGCATCCTCATCCTTAGAGGTCGAAACATCGGCCAGCATGTCATCAATCTGATGACGATACACGTCGACGATGGAATACACGTAATCGGGGGCCTTCATGCGGCCCTCGAGCTTGAGCGATGCGGCGCCGGCGTCATACAGACGGCGAACAAGCTGCGACGTGTTGGTGTCACGCGGGCATAGAGCACGCTCGCGACCGGCGGGGGAGAGCGCGCGGCCGTTCTCGTCGATCAGCTCGTAAGGCAAGCGACAGGGCTGAGCGCACATGCCGCGGTTGGCCGAGCGGCCCGCCATGGCAAAGCTCGACAGCAGGCACAGGCCCGAGTAGCAAAAGCAGATGGCACCGTGGCTAAAGACCTCGAGGTCAACGTCGGGCGCGGCGTCGTGGATGGCGGCGATCTCGTCAATGGAGAGCTCGCGCGACAAGGTCACGCGGTCGGCGCCCTGCTCGCGGCACCAAAGCGTTCCGCGGTCATCATGGATGTTCGCCTGGGTCGAGATGTGTGTCTCGATGCCGGGCATGGTGCGCTTGGCCTCAAAGAGCAGGCCCCAGTCCTGGATGATGAAGGCGTCGGCGCCCAGCGTGGAGCAGCGATGGATGAGCTGCAGCGCATCGCTCATCTCGGACTGCTTGATGACGATGTTTACCGTGACGTAGACGCGCGAGCCGGCCAGGTGTGCAGCGCGGCAGGCCTGCTCAAAGGCCTCGTCGGTAAAGTTCGTTGCCTTGCGGCGGGCGTTGAAGCTGCCCATGCCGCAGTAGATGGCATCTGCCCCGGCGGCGAGCGCGGCGGCAAAGGGCTCCGGGCCTCCGGCGGGGGCCAAGAGCTCGGGCCTGCGGTTGGTGGTTCGACTGGCGGTTGCGGTCATATCCTGCCTTTCAAAATGCTCAGATACTCAAAAGTATAGTGGCGCCGTCGCGATGGACGATGCCCGTGCTCCAAGCGGGATAAAGTCTTCAGCAGCTTGGGCTGGCTGACCCCGTGGAGAACCGTTCAGCGGTCCGGGGAAACCGTTGGGCGATAAAATATTCTCGCAATCCGATAATTATCTTGCATCTGGCAAAATCATCCCCTACTATCCCAATCAAGCGCGGCATTCAGACCGAACTGTGCCTCCCGGTATGAATGCCGCGCTCCCGTTCCCTTTTACTTGTAAGGAGAAAAACATGAGCAAGACCGTCGTGTCTTCCGATAACGCACCCGCAGCCATCGGCCCGTATTCCCCCGGCATCCAGACCGGCAACATGGTGTTTCTGTCCGGCCAGCTGGGCATTGACCCTGCAACCGGCAAGATGCCCGAGGGCGTCGAGGCTCAGGCCAAGCAGTCCCTCGCTAACGTCGAGGCCCTGCTGACCGCTGCCGGCGCCACGTTTGCCGATGTCGTCAAGACCACGGTCTACCTGGCCGACATCGCCGACTTCGCCGCCGTGAACGAGATCTACGCCTCCAAGTTCGAGGCCCCGTTCCCCGCGCGCAGCGCCTTCCAGGTTGCCGCCCTTCCGGCTGGCGGTCTGGTCGAGATCGAGGTCATCGCCGCCCTCTAGGGCGTTGGCAACAACTAAACATGACATGCAAAAAGACCCTGCAGCGCGTGCGAAGCTGCAGGGTTCTTTGTGTCAGGGGTAGTCTTTTTGGGACGGGGCTATTTTAGCTACCCCTACATGCAAGATTGATTTTACTTGCGGCTCATCGAGATGACGGGCAGAGGGAGGGTAGCTAAAATAGCCCCGTCCCAAAAAGACTACCCGCGCTCCATTCTGCTCGTTAGCCCTCCTTGCGGACCTTTTGCAGGTAGCGGTATACGCTGGGCTCAGAGATGCCCAGCGCGGAGGCGGCGCAGGCCACGGCGCCCTTGAGCATAAACACGCCGTTGCCGTTGAGATGGCGGATAACATCGACGCGGTCGGCTTGGCCGAGCGAAGAAACTTCCATTCCGCGGCTTTCGAGCAACTCGGAAATACTGCGGTCGATGAGCTCCTGTGTGGACTCCGAAAGGCTTTCGACCTCGATAGGGGCGGGCTCCGTGCGCGTCGGCGCCGCGTCGAAGCACGCCACGAGCTGCTGCACCATGGCGTTGATGGAGCGCACGGTCGAGAGGTCGGTGTTGACGCAGAGCATACCGACGATCTCGTCATTCTCGCGGATAAAGTACGTCGCTGACTCCAACGTCTTGCCGCCGGCACCGCGTCCCTCGTAGCCCGCAATAAACGGCAGGTCGCGATACTTGGCGTCGTGCATGATCTTGAGTGCCAGATCGGTGGCGGGACCGCCGACCTTGCGGCCGCTCACGATGCCGTTGCGGATATCGACGATGGCGTGGTCGGGATCCGAGAAATCGTGCAGCACGATTTCGCTGTTCTTACCGAGTACCTGCTCCAAGAAATCGACCATCGGCAAAAAGCGACGTACGGTCTCGTTCACGGGCAACTCCTTTGGGTTCTATCGAAGTGTTCATAACAGTTTTTCTCATGGTAACACGCTGCCCATCATCTCGCATATCCGCAGGTACATTGCGTAATACAGACGAACGGTAGGATTTTGGCGGTAAGCAGTCGACTAGAAGAAAAGTTAGATGTTATTTTGACCAGACACTTTTCTGACCTGCGGAAATGCGTTTTCTCAGCTGAAGAATAGTCTGATAACAAAAAATTATTATTGAGAATGAGAATCATCTTTAATGCGATATGCAACGAAGGCACAACCTCAACCCCGCACTGCGTCACAATAGAGCGTTAGATGCGAAAACAACTACTTCGAGGATTGGTGGTCAAATGACCCAGGAGACGGTTACGAACGGCACTGAAGCCCTGTTCACTCGCGAAGGCATGCCTCCCGTTAAGGCTTTAGCTTTGGTGCGCTGCTGGGCGGCGAGATCGTCGGCGGCGCCGTTGTGGTCCTCTTTGGTCTGGCCTACAGCAAGATCAAGTAGCTGTTCCCGCCCGTCGTGACCGGTACGGTCATCTTCTCCATTGGCGTCTCTCTATCCCACGGCCGTCAAGTATATGGCCGGCGGTATGGGTACGCCGTTGTGGGGCACCCCGCAGGCCTGGTGCGTCGCTCTTATCACCTTTGTCGTGGTCTTTGCGCTCGCCAACTTTGGCAAGGGCACGCTCAAGTTGGGCTCCGTGTTCTTTGGCATGATTGTCTCCATCCCCTTTGGCATGATCGACTTCTCCAGCGTCGCCACCGCTCAGGTCTTCGCCCTTCCCAAGCTCATGCCCTATGCGCTCGAGTTTGATCCCGAGGCCTGCATCACCCTCGCCGCCGTGTTCCCCATGGTTGCCATCCAGGTTATCGGTGACGTCTCCGCCGCCTGCCTGGGCTCCATCGACCGTATGCCCACCGAGCGCGAACTCTCCGGCGCTATCGTGTCCTAGGGCCTCACTTCTATGGTCGGCGGTCTGCTGGGCGGTCTTCCCACCAGCGCCCTTGGCCAGAACGTGGGCATCATCTGCTCCAACAAGGTCGTCAACAAGTGGGTCTTTGTGATCATCGCAGCCGTCTTTGCCATCGCCGGCCTGTTCCCGCAGCTCTCTGCCGTCCTTTCCGCTATCCCGCAGCCCGTCATCGGCGGCGCGACCGTCGGCGTCTTTGGCACCATCACCATGAACGGCGTGCGCATGTTCACCCGCGAGGGCCTCACGCAGCGCACCACCATCGTCGGCACCTCCGTTGCCTTTGGCCTGGGTATCTGGATGGCCAGCGGTTGCCTTGCCGGCGAGGGCATGCCCACCTGGGTGTCCACCTTCATCGGCTCCAACGCCGTGACCCCCACCGCCATCATGGCCATCGTGCTCAATCTGATCCTTCCGCAGACGCCGGTCGTGGCTCAGCATATCGATGCCGCCAAGGACACCGCCGTGGATCTGGTCTTGCCCGAGAGCAAGAAGTAACCAATTCGGTGCTATTTGTCGGCGGACGCATCGCCTCGTCCGCCGACGTCGTGCGGCGCTAGGCTGCACTTCAAAGGGTTTGCCCCTTTGGTGAAGCGTTGACGGGAGAGGGCCCGTTTCCGGTGTAGGCCGGCACTTCGCACTCCGCCATGTCAGAGGTGTCAAGCCCCGCCCCTGATGTTGAAGGGAGCATCCATGCTTCTGGTCGCTAACGGTTCCGTTTTAACCCGCAACGCTCAGACCCCGTTCATTCCAAACGGTGCGGTCGCCATTGACGGAGATACGATCGTCGAAGTGGGCCCCGAGTGCGAGCTCAAGGCCAAGTACCCGGATGCCGAGTACGTCGACGCCCAGGGCAACCTCATCATGCCCGGACTCATCAACTGCCACACCCACATCTACTCGGGTCTGGCCCGCGACCTTGCCATCAAGGGCTGCAACCCCACCAACTTCCTGGAGAATCTTGAGCAGCAGTGGTGGAAGATCGACGACAACCTGACCCTCGCCGGCACCAAGGCCAGCGCCTATGCCACGATCTTGGATTCCATCCGCGATGGCGTCACCACGATCTTCGATCATCATGCGAGCTTCTGCGAGATCCCGGGAAGCCTCTTTACCATTAAGGATGCAGCTCAGGAGCTGGGCACGCGTTCGTGCCTGTGCTACGAGGTCTCCGATCGCCGCGGCCAGGAAAAATGCGACCAGGCCATTGCCGAAAACGCCGAATTTGCCCAGTGGGCCGCCAAGGAGTGTCGCGATAACGACAACCACATGATCGCCGCCATGCCCAACGTGGGCTGGTGCGAGGCTATGACCATGCTGTTCGAGAACAACGTCAAGATGGCCAGCAAGTACTTCGATCGTAAGCTCGGTGTGCTTGAGCCCGGCGCTGCCGCCGACGTCATCGTCATGCACTACAAGCCCTTTACGCCGCTGAGCGAGGAGAACATCGACGGCCACATGCTCTTTGGCATGATGGGCAAAACTGCCGCACCACCATCATCAACGGCCGCGTCCTGTACAAGGATCGCGAGTTTGTCGGTATTGATGAGGACAAGATCAACGCGTGGACCATGGCCGAGTCCAAGAAGCTCTGGAGCACGCTCAACGATCGCGCCTACTAATTAACAAGTAGATTCACGCGCGTCGGATGTTTCGCCGCATCCGACGCGCGTATAGGCGACCTCCGCGGGGTCGCCGGCGCTTGTGCTAGCGCTACACCGTATTTGCGCCCGCCGCGCGGTCTCGCTGGGCGTTACAGAGAGGAGCTCATTATGAGCGACATCATGAGGCCGATCCCGTTTTCGCAGCTGATGAACTGGGTCATCGAGGAGCATAAGACCCAGGACGCCATCTTTGGCGTGCGCAAGATGGTCACGACCAACCAGGAGGGCGCGCTTCCCATTTTTGACGAGCGCATCGAGACCCCGTTTGGCCCGGCTGCCGGTCCCAATACGCAGCTGGCCCAGAACATCGTGGCATCCTACGTGGCCGGTTCTCGTTTCTTTGAGCTCAAGACCGTTCAGGTGATGGATGGCGAGGAGCTCTCCAAGTGTGTGAACAAACCCTGCATTGTGGCGCAGGACGAGTGCTACAACTGCGAGTGGTCGACCGAGCTCGAGGTTCCGCAGGCCTTTGCCGAGTACGTGAAGGCATGGTTTGCCTGCCACCTGATCGCTCGCGAGTACGGCCTGGGAAGCCCGGACGGCTTTGTCTTCAACATGTCCGTGGGTTATGACCTCGAGGGTATTAAGAGCCCCAAGGTCGACGCCTACATCGAGGGCATGAAGGACGCCAGCGGCTCTGACGTCTGGAACGAGTGCCGCACATGGGCGCTCGCCAACCTGGACAAATTTGAGCATGTCGATGCCGCGTTTGTCGAGTCCATCCCGGCGCGTGTCTCCAACTCCATTACCGGAGTCCACGCTGCATGGCTGCCCGCCGGCGGAGATCGAGCGCATCGCGACCTACCTGATCACCGAGAAGGGCCTCAACTCCTACATCAAGTGCAACCCCACGCTGCTGGGCTATGAGTTTGCACGTCAGCGCCTCAACGAGCTGGGCTTTGACTATATCGTCTTCGATGACACGCACTTCCGCGAGGACCTGCAGTGGGCCGATGCCGTGCCTATGTTCGAGCGCCTGATTGCCCTGTGCGCCGAGCGCGGCCTGGAGTTTGGCGTCAAGCTGACCAACACGTTCCCCGTCGATGTGACGAGGAACGAGCTGCCCTCCACCGAGATGTACATGTCGGGCCGTTCGCTGTTCTCGCTGACCATCGAGGCCGTCCGCCGCATTACCGAGCAGTTCGATGGCAAGCTGCGCATCAGCTACTCCGGCGGTGCCACGGTCTACAACATCCGTGCCCTGTATGACGCCGGCATTTGGCCCGTCACCCTGGCGACTGACGTGCTCAAGCCCGGTGGCTACGAGCGCTTTAGCCAGATGGCCGGCGAGTTTACCGACCTGGACGGCAAGCCGTTCGCGGGCGTCTCTCTCGAGGCCGTGACTGCGATCCAGACCGACTCGCTCACCAACCCGCTCTACAAGAAGCCGCTGCGCCCGCTGCCCGACCGCAAGGTCGCAGGCAAGAGCCCGCTTTCCGACTGCTTTACCACGCCGTGCCGTACGAGCTGCCCCATCCAGCAGGATATTCCCGCCTACCTGGCGGCTGTTGACGAGGGCCGCTACGAGGACGCGCTTAACATCATCATCGAGCGCAACGCCCTGCCGTTCATTACCGGTACCATCTGCCCGCATCCCTGCGGCCGTTCCTGCGAGCGTGCGTTCTACGAGCCCGAGGGCGCCCAGATCCGCACCAGCAAGCTCAAGGCCGCCCGCGAGGCCATGACCGCCGTGCTGCCCAAGCTGCGCGCCCAGGCCATCGCCAACGACGGCGAGCGCAACGTTGCCGTTATCGGCGGCGGCCCTGCCGGTCTGGCGACGGCGTTCTTCCTGACGCGTGCCGGCGTGCCCGTCACCATCTTTGAGGCCCGCGACTCGCTCGGCGGCGTGGTCCGTCACGTGATCCCCGAGTTCCGTATCGCCAGCGACGATATCTCCCACGACGCCGAGCTCTGCCTGGCCTTTGGCGCCAAGGTGCAGCTCAACGCTCGCGTGGATTCCATCGACGAGCTCAAGGCCCAGGGCTTCACCGACGTGGTCGTGGCCACCGGCGCCTGGATGCCCGGCTCTGCGGGCTTGGGCGAGGGTGCCGAGCTCGACGTGCTGGAGTTCCTCGAGGCCGCCAAGAAGGGCGAGAAGCTCGAGCTGGGCGAGGACGTCGTGGTCATTGGCGCCGGCAACACCGCCATGGATGCTGCCCGCGTGGTCAAGCGCCTGGCAGGCGTGAAGAACGTGCGCCTGGTGTATCGCCGCACCAAGAAGCAGATGCCCGCCGACGAGGAAGAGCTCGATCTTGCTCTTGCCGACGGCGTTGAGTTCTGCGAGTTGCTGGCGCCCAAGGCGCTCAACGGCGCCGTGCTGACCTGCGATGTTATGGAGCTTGGCGAGCCGGATGCAAGCGGCCGTCGCAGCCCCGTCGCCACGGGCGAGACCGTCGAGCTTTCCGCCACCACGGTGATCTGCGCCGTGGGCGAGGGCAACGATGCCAGCCTGTACGATGCCGCGGGCGTCGAGCACGACCGTCGCGGCCGCCTTGCCGCCACCTCCACCGGCGTCGAGGGCGTCTGGGCTGCCGGCGACTGCCGCCGCGGTCCGGCAACCGTGGTCGAGGCTATCGCCGATGCCGCCGAGGTTGCCCGTGCCATCGCCGGTGTGGACTTTAACAGGTACGCCGACTGCAACGAGCAGGCCGGTCGCGAGGATACCTGCTACGAGCGCAAGGGGTCGCTGTGCCGCGACAAGCGCAACTGCACCAAGACTCGCTGCCTGGGCTGCGGTTCGGTGTGTGAGGTCTGCTGCGACGTGTGCCCCAACCGCGCCAACGTTGCCATTAAGGTGCCGGGCCTGGCCAAGCATCAGGTCGTCCATGTCGACGGCATGTGCAACGAGTGCGGCAACTGCGCCGTGTTCTGCCCCTACCAGGAGGGTCGTCCCTACAAGGACAAGCTCACCCTGTTCTGGAGCGAGCAGGACATGGAGAACTCCGAGAACGAGGGCTTCCTGGCCGTGGATGAGGACCACTTTAAGGTCCGCGTCGCCGGTACGGTCCGCACCGTCTCGGTCGATGCCGTCAATACCGGTCTGCCCGAGGCCGTCCGCCTGACCATCAAGGCCGTGCGCGACAGCTATCCGTACCTCCTTAAGGAATAGGCGAGTCTCTTATGGCCAAATCCATTCAACATAACGTGGCCTACGTTGCCTGCGGAAGCGGTTGCGCCTCCGCAGGCGGCGACGCCCGCTGCGTGGGCGATGCCATTGTGTTGGTGGTCGCCGAGGACGAAGCGACGCTCGAGAAGGCCAAGAAGCTCGTAAAGATCGATTACGAGCCGCTGGAGCCCGTGCGTAACATTGTCGAGGCCAAGGCTGCCGACGCCCCTCACCTGCACGACAGCTTCTTTGCCTTTGGCAACACGGTGTAGCTCAAGGACAACGTGTGTCAGTGCCGCCATGTGACGCGCGGCGACGCCGCCAAGGCGCTGGCGGAGAGTGCGTTCACCGTGACGCAGCGCTTTACCACGCCCTTTACCGAGCATGCCTTCTTGGAGCCCGAGTGCGCCGTTGCCTTCCCGTACAAGAACGGCGTCAAGGTGCAGTCGACCGACCAGGGCGCCTACGACACGCGCAAAGAGTGCGCCCACATGTTTGGCTGGGATAGCGAACCCGAGCGCGTGGTGGTAGAGACCATGCTCGTGGGCGGCGGCTTTGGCGGCAAGGAGGACGTGTCCATCCAGCACCTGGCCGCGCTTGCTGCCTATAAGCTCCAGCGTCCTGTGAAGTGCAAGCTCACGCGTGCCGAGTCGCTCGCTTTTCATCCCAAGCGTCACGCCATGGACGGCACCTTTACACTGGGCTGCGACGCCGAGGGCAACTTTACCGGCCTGGACTGCGAGATCAACTTTGACACCGGCGCCTACGCGTCGCTGTGCGGCCCGGTGCTCGAGCGCGCCTGCACGCATGCCGTCGGCCCCTACAAGTACCAGAACACCGACATTCGCGGCTTTGGCTACTACACCAACAACCCGCCCGCCGGCGCGTACCGCGGCTTTGTTTTTGCAGGACGTTGCCGAGGCATGTGGCCTGCCGCTTCACTGTATTGCCAACGGCGAGTGCTCCACCGAGGACGCTCCCGACTCCGGCACCACGTCTGGCTCGCGACAGACGGTCGTGACTGGCGAGGCCGTGCGCGGTGCCGCCTTCCTGCTGCGCGATGCCATGCTTGACATCGAAGCCGGCAAGTCTGCGCCCGCCGCTCCCGTGAATGCGCATGGCGACGGCGTCAAGATCGAGTACGACGACGGTCGCGCCTATCAGCTGCACACGCAGGAGCTCGTCGCCGGCCAGGGTATGCATCCTCAGGATCCCGCGGCCGCCATCAAGGCGATCGAGGGATGTGAGTTTGGCTACGTGTACCTGGAGCCGACCGACAAGCTGGGTGCGGATGTTCCCAACCCCAAGAGCCACATCTGCTACGGCTTTGCCACACATGTGGTCATTTTGGACGATGACGGCCGCGTGAGCGAGGTCTATGCCGCGCACGATTCCGGCAAGGTGGTCAATCCCATCTCCATCCAGGGTCAGATCGAAGGTGGCGTGCTCATGGGTATGGGCTATGCGCTTACCGAGGACTGGCCGCTCAAGGACTGCGTACCCCAGGCAAGGTACGGTACGCTTGGGCTGTTCCGTGCGTCCGAGATTCCGGATATCCACGCCATCTACGTGGAGAAGGACGAGCTGCTGCCCGTGGCATACGGCGGCAAGGGCATCGGCGAGATCGCAACGATCCCCACGGCGCCCGCCGTGCAGAACGCCTATCGCGCGTTTGATGGCAAGCTGCGTCCGGATCTGCCCATGGTGGATACGCCCTACAGCCGCGTCCGTCACCGCGGCTAGGGTAGAGCGGGGACGGCCATTGCTGACAGATCGTCCGCGCTCAACATCAACTGTATATGCCGTGCCTTCCATCGCCCCTCGGTCACAACAAAAGCCCGACCCCTCTTTCGAAGGGCCGGGCAGGAGGCATTGGATTATATGAGGCAGAACCAAAAAACCGCCGCATCGCTCAATCGCCCAAGCGCCGCGGTGTGTGCGGCAACCATGTCTAGGCGGTCATGCCACCGTCGACGATGAGCTGCGTTCCCGTTACGTAGCTGGAATCATCGCTCGCAAAGAACACGGCGACTGTGCCAATCTCACGCGGCTCTCCGCCGCGACCCATGGGAATCTTTGCCAGCGTGTATTGGGTGAATTCGCCGTCGCGCGGCATCATCTCGGAGAAGATCGTTCCGGGACAGATGGCGTTGACGCGAATGCCCTTGGGAGCGAGCTCCGCGCCCATCGAGCGAGTGAACGAGAGCGTGGCAGCCTTGCTGGCGCCGTAGCTGCTCATACCGGGGCAACCGCCAAGGCCGCCGATGCTTGCGACGTTGACGATTGCGCCGCCGTTCGTCATGGCTTTGACGGCAAGCTGCGTGGCATAGACGTAGCTGTGAAGGTTGAGGGCCATCACGCGGTCGAAATCGTTGGCGATGTCCATGGTCTCGACCTGGAAGTTAGTCATCATGCCGGCGTTGTTGACCAAGATATCGAGTTTGCCATACGCCTCGATGGTCGCGGAAAAGAGCATATCGACATCCTGCTCGTTTGTCATATCCGCCTGCACAAAGGTCGCGTCATGCCCAGCATCGCGGAGCTCCTTTTCGAATGCCTCGCCCTTTTCGCGGCGTCGACCGCAGAAAACGACCTTGGCACCTTCCTCGCAATAGCACCAGACGACACCCTGGCCAATGCCCGACGTCGCGCCCGTGACGATTGCGACCTTTCCATCAAGTTTACCCATCTGTTCCCTCCGTTATGTTGCGAATTACGGTATCAAAACCGCTGATAAACTAAGTTTGGTCTATTTCATTCGGCATTACTAGGGGATAAAATATCCAAAAGTGTTCATAAGAGAACACATAATTAACCATCATTCATTTTGCGAAGCCGGTAATCCATGAATCGCTCGAGGAAAGCATACTTAGAGGCACTTGTCGAGTTACTGCGAACAAAGTCGTATTCCAAGATAACGGCGAGTGACATCATCCGTCGTAGCGGCTACGGACGCACGGGTTTCTACCGTCAGTTCTCGGACAAAAATGCGCTCGCCGCCGCGCTCGTCAAAGAGCATACCGCGATGTATGCTCGAATCCTCGCGAACGATCTGCGCGATTCGCAGTGCAACATGGAGGACATGGTGCGGCATATCCTCGAACACGTAATGCAGCATCGAGCGGAGTACCATGCCATTCTGTCGTCGCAGATTCCTGGGCACGGCTTCGATGAGTTCTGTGTGTGCGCGCTCGTCGATTTTCGCATTATGGCGAACGCTCGCCCCAACTGCTCCGATGCCGAGCTCGACTATGACCTGTTCTACTATGCGACCACGCGCCAGTTCGCGGATTATCTGCGCTACTGGGATGCTCACGGATATGAGCCAGCTGCACCACAAATGGCCAAGTGCATCGCAGGGGTGATTGACCACTTGTCGCCGGGGGACGCTTTGCGTTTTGAGAATTCGGATGGCGCGGAGAGTAGGGGAGACGTTGGGCTGATCTCGTTTGCCAAGCTGTCCTAAATTAGTGCTGCGGGTAAAATAAGGTCGACGGCAGCCCAAGTGGTGGAAAGCTGGGCGACGCCGTTACTTAGATCAAGGGGTCAATGCCTTAACGGCGTCGATCCCTCTTCTTTTTCTTCGAACGCTGCTTGAGTGCCTTGGAAAGTCCGACAAGCGCTCGTAGGGCGGATTTGCCCCGGTGCTTCCGGGACATTCCACGTGTGGCGGGGCGCCGCCTCTTTCGCATGCGTGCCGATTGCCATATTACGTTATAGCTAGCTATATTATAGGAAGGTATAATATAGCTAGCTATAACGTAAAGGAAGGGAGGCCCTATGTTTATCGGAAGAACAGCGGAAATGTCCGAGCTCAATCGACTGTATGACGCGGGTTCATTTGAGATGCCTGTGATTTACGGCCGTCGTCGTGTGGGTAAAACGCGTCTTATCACAGAGTTCATCCAAGGCAAGAAGGCAATTTACTTTCAAGCTCGTCGTACTAACGCAGAGGCAAACCTGCACGGCTTTAGCCAGGCGATACTTGCGGGCTCGGTTGGTGCTGCGGGTGTGTCGTTTCGTAGTTTTGACGAGGCATTCGATGCGTTAGCCACCATGGCCCGCGCGGAACGTTTGATTGTCGTGATTGACGAGTATCCCTATCTCGCTCAATCAAATCCCGAGATCAGCTCGTTGCTGCAAGACAAGATCGATCACTTGTACAAAGAGACCAAGCTCATGCTGATTCTATGCGGCTCGTCTCTTTCGTTTATGGAGGAACAGGTGTTGGGCTACGAGAGCCCACTATACGGTAGGCGTACGGCCCAGTTTAAGATCATGCCGCTCGATTTTACGACGACCCTCGGCCTGTGGCACGACATGGATCGCGAAGACGCTGCGGTTTGCTATGGCATGACGGGCGGCATTCCCGCGTATATCGAGAAAGTCGATTCCGCCGCATCGCTCAAGGACAACATCAGACGTCTATTCCTTACCCCTACGGGCTATCTCTTTGAGGAGCCGAGCAACTTGCTTTTGCAAGAGTGCCGTAATCCCGAGCAGTATGATGCGATCGTGCAAGCAATTGCTCAGGGGCGCTCGAGAATCTCGGAGGTTGCGAGCTCTACGGGAATTCCTGCAAGCAATGTAAAGAGCTATGTGGATAAGCTGGCGTCGCTTGGAATTGTCGAGCGCGAGCTGCCCCTAAACGAGACGAGCAATAAGCGAGCCGTGTATCTGCTGAGCGACCAGATGTTTAGGTTCTGGTACAAGTTTGTGCCGCAGAACATCGGGCTGATTCAAAACGATATGGCCGAGATGGCGTACAAGCGCATTGAGCCGTACTTATCGGATTACATGGGCACGGTCTTTGAGCTTATATGCAGGCAGTACGTGTACGAACTTGCGCGGGCGGGCCAGCTCGACGTGGTCCCTGCGACCGTTGGACGCTGGTGGGGGACGGATAATCGCACGCATACGCAGGAAGAAATCGACTTGATTGTTGATGATGGTGATGGCGCTGCGCTGTTTGCGGAATGCAAATGGCGCAATGAGCCGGTGGGCGAAGACGTGCTGCAAAAGCTCGTGCATCGAAGCGAGCTCTTTAGGCGGCAGCAAAAAAGCTACGTGATCTTCTCGAAGCGTGGCTTTACGCAAGGATGTCAGGAAGCTGCGAAGAGCAGGGGAGATACCAAGCTGATTTCGTTTGCCGAGATGTGAGGGCGGAGATAACCAAGCGCGCTCTGATGTGATGCTCGGAATGGGTCTCGCTTTCCGGATCGCCCTTCAAGCGGAAGCTCATATGTTCAAGAAATGGGAGGCAGCTCATCGCGAGCTGGGGCATTTTGTTTGGAGCGGAGGCAGCATCCCGGAATTCGGGCAATCCGGTGGTCAGGGGTTGAGCGAGCGTCGCGCTAAGGATGTCAAGCGTAAAACCTTCAATGAAAACAGCGTAAAAACTACATTGAAAGTAGCGTAAAATCCGCATAGAGAATGGCGTAATTTCGCATATCGCATGATCGCCCGAGCTTGCACACGGCCTTTTGCGAGCTCTTGCCATGAACGAGAGCCAGGCTGTCACGTACAAGACGCTCGTAAAGGACGCCTCGTACGGTGAGGCGGGCCCCGACGAGAGGACCATCGCTGCGTACTTGGACCTCTTCAACAGGCTCAAGCTGACCGAGGACCTGTGCGGATGGGAGCCGCCCATGCGCTCGAAGGCCCGCGTTCGCGTGCGCCCCAAGCGCTACTTCTGTGACCCGTCACTTGCGGCGGCGTTGCTGGGGGCTACCCCTGAGCGGCTGCTTGGCGATATGCAAACGCTGGGGATGCTCTTTGAGAACCTCGTTCTGCGCGACGTTCGCGTGTTCCTTTCCACCTACGGCGGTGTGGACAACAGTGTCCATTATTTCCGAGATGAGAAGGGCCTTGAGGTCGATTTGATCGTTGAACACGACGGGCGTTGGGGAGCCATTGAGGTCAAACTGAGTGATGCGAAAGCAGACGATGGAGCGAGAAATCTCAAGGCGCTGGAGAGGAAAGTGCTCTCCAATCCTGCCGCCCAGAATGCCGCGCCGGCGTTTTTGGCGGTCGTGGTTGGAAAGGGGAGCATTGCCTACACACGCGACGACGGCGTGGCGGTGATCCCCATGGCGGCACTTGGGGCGTAGTGGTTTTGCAGGCGTGTCGTGCTTCCTTTACCGAAAATCCATTTGGTAAACCAGATGCTCGCGGATAGAATAAAGTCGACGGCAGCCCAAGTTCTGGAGAGCTGGGCAGCGCCGTTGCTTGGTCAAGAGGTCAGTGCCTTAATTGTAGTGACTTGTTATGCTTCGAACGCTGCTTGAGTGCCTCGGAAAGCCCGACAAACGCTGTGAAAAGCGAGACCAAAGCAACCAAGAGCTCTGTGAGCTCTGATGGGCCCGGGATGACCTCTGATTCAAGTCACCGGGCCTCAATCTTTTTCATGCATTTGAATAGAGCGGGCGGCTCTCTTGGGGCCGTCTGCATGGCGTGTGCTTGGCGCATGGTATTGCGCCCCGCTTTCATGTCCGCACAGGCGCCTATCCTTACGGCAATGTAGCCGCCTATGTAGCAAGCGGCAGTTGACGGAGAAAGGCCCTAACCGTGTCAGCTGAAAAGACGCCGTGCATCTCGGCTATCGATACGACGAACTTTGCGCGCCAGATTGTGCTGGACTTTGAGTTTGCGCCGGTGCCAAAGCAGCGCCAGCGACGTGGGCTGCGCAACGAGATTATCGAGGTCGGCGCCGTCAAGCTCGATTATCACGGCAACGTTATGGGCGAGTTCTCGCAGTTTGTGCAGACAGAATTTACCGAAGGCGTTGCGTTTCCCGTCCGCGAGCTTACGGGGATATCGGCCGTGGACACCGCGATGGCCGATCCGCTCTATGTGGTGATCAAAAGGCTCAGCGATTGGATCGGTCGCTACTCCGCCCAGGTGGTCTGTTGGAGCGGGGCGGACCGGCGACAGCTTTTGACCGAGTGCCAGGCAAAGCACATCGACCTTTCCGCATTTCCTACGGATTGGGCCGACCTGCAGGCGTTTTACACCTCGATCATGGACGTTGGCAGCCACGGGCGCGTCTCTTTGAGCGATGCGGCAACGTGGTTTGGCATCGAGTTCGACGAGTCGACGGGTCACGCCCACAGCTCCCTGGCCGATGCGCGCGTGACCGCCAAGCTGCTCAAGCAGATGATGGACGGGGAATACCGCGTGAGCCCGCGCGCCCGGGAAGTCCGCCAGCGGTGGGGGATGGGCGAGCGAGTCCAGACGCGCCTTTCCAGCAAGTGCCCCGAGCTGGGTGACCTGCTGCTGAAGCTGAAGGCGGAGGGGAGGTAGGGCAGATTGCGGAGCTCTAATTCTGCATTGTATTTGCGCCTAGGTGCAATATATCGGACTATGTTTGAGTCTTGAACCTGAATTGTTGTTCAACAATTTGTACCGTACCTGCGGCGCGAGAATAGTTACCGCTCATCGTTAATATGCCGAGCTTGGCAATAAAAATTACGGACCCGAATATAATTCAAAATAAGGTTATGGGGTTGCTGGCTTCATTTCGGGTGGCCAAACAACAGAATGGCTAAGATAACGAGGGTATTGTGAACAGTAGTAAAAGGGCGTCATTTGCTGATCTATTTAACTCTCATTCTTGCGTAGGAAATGACATCCATTTCTCTTTCCCAAATATGGGTGAGGTTGAAATTACGTCGATCACGCGGGCGAACTTGTCTTTACTGCGCAGGGCTCGAACAAAGGGATGCCCGGGCCTTATTGTCAGCTGCCCTGATTTCGAAAGAGAAGCCATCGCTATCGTGCTCTTGGCGGCGCTGGAGAACTTGATGACTGGTGAGCCTCGCCAAGGACTTCATAAGGTTCAGGTTGGCGATAAGGTCGCGATCGGAAACTGTGTCGTCAAGATTACCTCGATTGACGAAAAAACAGTCAGATTTTCTTCTCAAGATGAATCGCTTGGCCTCAGCAGAGAGGTGAGGGAGTTTCCGCTTGCCCACAACGCTTCCGCTGCCGCGGAACTCTCGTTGACGCGAAGCACGAAAAAACGCAAGCGTAATTCATTGCGTAGAGAAGAAGAGCTCTATCAGTCGCTTGCCCCAACACTCAGAGACATTTTGAATCAATGTGGCAGAACCGTTCAACCAGTTGGTTACATTACCTCTCCATCCCAATACGCGAATGATGCACCGACTGCCATCTGTAAAGGCAAAGTGCGTATAGGGGGCCGGGAATACGACCTGAATGAAGCAATGCCAGTGGCTTACGTTGACCAAAACGGCGAGGAGCACTGTGGCTTTAAATGGCCTTTTGCATGCACTCCATCCATTTATATTGGTCCGCGGGTAGACGGAGTAGGTAGCATTTCTCAAATAATCGACATCTCTATGGATGAATCGCTTCCCGTTGAATTTGTGTCCCTGAACATTTCTACTCCAGATCTGATGAACACAACACTTCTAAGCGACATCTTAGATTTAAAAGAGTGTGGAATTGAGGCTATAGGCTTCTGTGATCGTTGGACTATGGATCGTTTGCGTCAGCTTAGCGATCGGGGCTTTCTGCTATTTGACTGGGGTGACTGCAATGCTGCGCTGTTGTCAAATGACCCAGTTCTGTCCGATATCCAGCGCAGGGTTCTTGATAAGCCGCATGAAATTGTGTATCCGGTGCCCGATGAACGGGCGGGCTTAACGCGTGCTGCCGAGATCGTATATAACACATTGGGTAGCATTGATGTGGATGATGACGATGTCCTCGGGGCGATTCAAGACATCTATGTTGTTTTGGGGTCTGCAATCCGAATGACGGAAGCGCCTGACAAAAAGTATAGTGATTTGCAGTGTGACATTATCAACTCCGCGCGTGAATTGATCGAAGACTCGAAAGTTTTGATGCTCCCTGATTACAATCTGTTCGTTGAAGCATGCGGCATTTTAACTGCTGTATTTAGAGCAGGACATCGAATGCCAAAAGAACAGGTCATATACGATTTAATCGTCGACGGCATTGAGGATGACTTGTCTACCATTCTTGTTGTTGACAGAAATCGGGTTGACGAAGTCTATGCTTATTGGGCAAAGGAACTTGAGCTAAACGAATATAGCGTGAAGCAATTTAAAGTGATTGCGGTAAGAGACTATCTGCGAGGAAAATATCTCGGCAGCCAAGACCGAGTTATTTTTAGCGGATGGTATGACAAGGGGACTATGGTCAAGGCCCTTCATGCTGGTTTGGCGAACAATGTCTATCTCGTTCTCTATGGATATGAAGATGGAAACGGTGGACTAGAAGTTGGTTGGCGGACAAATGCCCGCTTGCAATGGAATGAAATGACAAACCGTTGCCTCGAGGTGTCGGATAAGACGTTGGATGCGTTAGACATTTCGCCGCTTAAGAGAGTTAATAGAGTTTTGTCGCCAAAACGGGTGAGAATACCGGTTAAAACTGAAGATGCTTGCGATGAGCAACCATCGTCTTTCGTTAGCAAATTAGAGGAAAAGCGAATTAACAAAGACATCGCAAAGGACGGAGAAGAGTCTGTTCTTGCAACGCCGGTGCTGTTTCATGATGGAACCCACGTTTGGCTTAGGGCAAAGACTTCGGCTAGGAAGGGTGGCCGCCTTCTTGTTATCAGCAATTGTCTTGCTGGAAAAAGTGCGGAGCCTGAACAGAAATCCGCTTCGGCCCTTCTTCCTGGAGACGTGGTTCTGCGAACTCATTCAGATAAGTCGTATATAAAAAGGGAATCTGAAAGGTCCACGGAAAACTACGACAATGTGCTGGCTGCGGCGCATAAATGGCGTGAGCCAATTAAGGATGCACGTATGGCTGGATACACAGATGCCGAAATAGTAGACAAGATTTACTCAGAGGTGTCGGAAACACGAACGAAAAACGCAGTCCGAGCTTGGGTGAGAGGGAGGAATATTGCACCGCAAGCGAAAGGGGACATGCGGGCGATATTTGTTGCGCTTGGTTTTTCGATAACCGACGAAGAATTAAATTCTATCGAGCATGCTGTCTCCGCCATCAGGAACAAGCACCGCGCGGTCGGCAGAATTGCGGCGAAAGATATGGTTGCAGCGTTTATTCGCGATTTAGCTAAATATGGCCTGGATAGCGCGGTTGCCGGTTTCGACGAGCGACATGAGGCGGGCGATATCGAGCTGCTCAGAGTGGCTTGCGTTGGCGATCAAAAGGACGTGGCGATTAATCGCGTTGACGTTTTGTAGGGAGTGCTTTTAGATGAATACAAAATTCGATGACGCTATTGATGAAGAGCTCAGGAACCGTCTGTATAAGTCTGTGCATGAGGAGTTTGTTGGGCCGATGGACCCAGACTCTGAAGAAATACTTGACGAGCGTGATTCTCCGGCGGGTCGGTATCATGCTGGAGTCTTGCACCCAAGGGGCGCTCACGTTGATGTCGCCCAAGGGGAGAGCGCCAGCAGAGAACCAGATACGGTTCTGGATGAACGCAATGAGGGCCCTGCTCGCGACGGAGGCTTGCCAGATATAGCGGATGCCTCAGATGTGGGCGAGGCTTTACCTGACGAGGACTATGAAGAGCCAGTCGCGCTATCTAACGCACGTGCACAGTCTGCCATTAGCATGACCGTGGCAGTTCGGCCGGGAGACGTCCTGTCGGCCGATATCCGTTGCGCAAAATATGTCCGAATCAAAGCCGACGACAAGAGCCATTTTAAACGCGTTCCCGTGCACTTTGTTTTCAAATCGGGAGACCTTGCAATTCCAAGCGGACGTCATGATGATGTCAAGCGCGTTTACAGGTTGGGGAAAGAGCATCTCGAGCTATGGCTCGTTTACCGTCGTGCTATTTCCGGCGGCGTAGTGCTCACGGTGGCTGTATGTAATACGGACGACGCAACGGGCAATCGGTCCGATGATGATCTCAAGTGTTATTACCAAACTTATTTAAAAATTAGCTCTAGCAGCGGCCTTATTCCGCCGGTATGGAATCAGGCAAATGATGTTGCATCAGCGGAAGATGCGACAAAACGACTTATCTATCGCAATATTCGAAACTATGCGATAGGGCATGGGTGTGCAACTCGTTGGGATGATAATCGGCCTGTATTATGGGCTGAAACTCAGATTATTCCAACTGCCGAAACACGCTCAATGAAGCCAATTCACCCGTCTATGGAAAACGTGACCTTATCGATTGAAGATTTTGGCAATCCTGACCATTGGGATGACACTGTCAAGTCGATTCAGCTTTTATGCAAGAAATATGGTCAGTGGATTGCAGAAGTGAGGGGCAAGGCTGAAGGGCTATCGGAATGCTATCGAGCGGCAGCGTGGGATAACTTGGCTCAGTGTGAAATCTGCCTTAATCGTATTGAAGAGGGCCTCGGCACGTTGGAAGCGGATGACATAGCAAAAAAGGCGTTCATCATGGCCAACGAGGCCATGTATGAACAGTTCTTGCATTATAGCGTTGTCTCGGGAGAGCGTGGCAGCCTTGATGAGCCCCTTGGATACACGCGTAGTTGGAGGCCCTTTCAGCTGGCCTTTATTTTGATGAATATCAGATCGATGGTGGATGAGACATGTGAAGACAGGAAAGTCGTTGACTTGATCTGGTTCCCAACTGGTGGCGGTAAAACGGAGGCGTATCTGGGGCTTACGGCATTCGTGCTAATTTGGGAGCGTCTGTCGCATAATGAGAGTGAAGGCGTCACCGTGTTTATGCGGTATACCTTACGTCTTCTGACTTCACAGCAATTCGATCGTGCATCTTCCCTTATCTGCTCTCTTGAAGCGATGAGGCGCAGGGAGCCCGAGTTGCTCGGTGGCCGCGAGTTCAGAATTGGATTATGGGTTGGTAGTGATGCAAGCCCGAATAAGCGTGATAAAGCCGAGGAAAAGAGGCGGGCTTATGTTGATAGAAACGAAGGCCTAAATCCATTTCCAGTGCGCAAGTGCCCTTGGTGCGGGAGTAGTTTTGAAGACGACCGCAGGGCATCTTATGTACGTCAAAGGCGGACTAAAAAACTTTTGTTTGTCTGCTCGAATCCTGAATGCGGTTATTCGAAAGGCGACGGACTGCCTTTGGATGTCGTCGATGAGGAGATTTATCAAAACCCGCCATCACTTCTTGTCGGAACAATTGATAAGTTCGCAATGCTGCCCTACCGTCACGAAGCCTTTGCTTTGTTCGGAATTGACAATGGCAGAAGGGGCCGTCCTCCCAAACTGATCATCCAAGATGAGTTACATTTAATATCTGGGCCGCTAGGGTCGATGGCGGGCCATTACGAAACCCTTGTTTCTGCACTTTGCGAGCGCACTGACGACTCTTCTAAAATTTTGCCAAAAGTCGTTGCTTCGACAGCGACGGTTAGCAGGGCTAAAGAGCAGTGCAATCAGTTATATGCCTGTGGGGAAGACAACGTATTTCAGTTTCCACCTTCAGGAATAGACTACGACGACTCTTTCTTTTCCTATGAAGACAAGGAAGCTCGAGGTCGCCGATATGCTGGTTTGTTTATCCCGACATTGAATGCTGCTTCTGCAAATATACGCCTCTATGCAGACCTTCTTTGGGAGCCTGCAACATGGAACGATGTTACTGATGAACAAAAAGATCCTTATTGGACCATCGTTGGCTACTATGGGACAACGAGAGAACTTGGACAAGCCGTCACTTGGATGGGCGGTGATATTCCGGAACGACTTCACGAACACAAGATGCGTGCGGAGCGAGTTGGCGATAAATCCGTGCGGTATATCAACGTGGCGAAAGAGCTGACGGGACGTAAGGATGCCGACGAGGTGAGAAAGGGCTTAGACAGCCTCACTATTTCATATCCTTCAACTAAGACTGTTGACCTTTGTTTTGCGACTAATATGATTTCTGTAGGCTTGGATGTCGGGCGTCTTGGACTGATGGTTGTCGAGGGACAGCCCAAAACAACGGCAGAGTACATTCAGGCGAGTAGTCGTGTTGGCCGCGGTAAGGCCAAGGGCATTGTGTTTGTTGTTTATAGTGCTACGAAGCCACGCGATCGTTCGCATTACGAGAATTTTGCAATGTATCACAGTGGGTTTTATCAAAACGTTGAGCCATCTAGCGTCACCTCATTTTGTAGACAGGTCCGCGATCGTGCTCTGTTCGGAACCTTGATTGGTATTTATCGGTCGGTGGATGAAGAAGATTCCGGGGCGTTCCGAAGCCCCGAGGAAAGGGCTTTTTCACTTGCGGCGGAAACGATACTATCTCGAATAGAAAAGGTTGACCCTTATGAGCTCGCTGGTGCCAAACAGGATATAGAAGCCATTCGCGCCATTTGGCAAGAGAGTGACTATGAACGATGGTTCGAACTTAAGCCGGATAATTTCGATCTGCTGACTCCGCTTATGCATCCTTCGGGAAACAAGACGAGCGATGCATGGAGCGGGGGAACGTTTGATGTTCCGACTTCGATGAGAAGCGTTGACGCTCAATGCAAGCTGCGGATTGTAGGCTCATATGGCGATTATTACGAGAGGGAGGCGGAATGTAATGCCTAGGTTCAATGCTGGAAATACTCGCAAACAGGGATCGGGAAAAAGTTATTCGCTTCGCATGGGCCAGATGTTCGGTCCGTATAGCGTTGGTGCAATTTACCCGTGCGATGCCAATACTACGGTGATGATTGCCGGCCTTGATGCCTATGAGCAACAGGTAAACAAGGGGGACCTGGAGACAATTGCAGATTCAAGGCTGAAAAGATACGTTGGAGTAAATAGGTTGTACGCGCCTCCAGTTGATGACGGACACCACGGCGGATTCGTCCCGGCGCTTCGTTTTCCCAACTGGTTGTACTGCCCACGATGCGGTCAAATGCAATACAAAGAGTCGACCAATGTAAGTACGCAGATTCGATGTGAGGCTTGTTCAAAAAAATATAAGCACGATATTAAGCTCGTTCCAGAGCGTTTTGTCGTCGTGTGCCCACATGGCCATATCGATAATTTTCCCGTAATGCAGTGGGTGCATAACGGAACAGATATTGATCCGAAATCAAGAGAACATGTTGTAAGCAGAAGGACCATGGGCGGAAGTACGACCATGGGCGATATCGTCTATCAGTGCACTTGCGGAGCTCGTAAATCGCTCCACGGAGCTAATAGACCAGAAGGACTGAACAAGATAGGTTATCGCTGTAGCGGCAGACAGCCATGGCTTAACCGTATTTCCAAACAGCAATGTTCTTGCGACGGGAAAGACCTGCGCGTCGTTATTATGGGCGCAACGAACGTATGTTATCCCGATGTGGTCAGCTCGGTGCTCATCCCCGATGCATTGGATGAGCGGGTGAAGAAAGTTGCCGATGAGCAGTTTACTATGATGCTCGAGTTCGATCGAAAAGGTGATTTGGACGCAGCGTTATCGTTAATTGCAAACATGGGCAGAGTCGACCCGGAAGACTTGCGTCTGGCTTATCAACGAAAGAAAACCGAAGGGGACTCTGGACAATCCGAGATTGAGTATCTTCATGACGAGTATCTGACGCTGCGAGATCCTAAAATTAGGAAAAGTGGGGAATATGTCGGTCGCGCCGTTAATCCCAACGAATACGAGTCGCCGCTAATCCGTAACTACATAGCGGGTGTATCCCTGATAGACACTTTGACCGTAACCCGGGCTCTCGTTGGGTTCACCAGATTGAACCCTGAATACAACGATCTGAAGAGTATGGAGGAAAGGCGAAGAGAGCTTTCGAGAAAACGACTTGACTGGACGCTTGCAAACCAAACCGTTGGTGAGGGAGTGTTTGTCGAATTCGACCAGAGCGTTTTGGAAGAGTGGTGTGCACGCCCCGAGGTTGCTGCCAGAATCGAGGTAATGCAGGAAAACCTTAATAACGCGATAAAAAGTCGTAATGCTAAGCCTAGGGAGATCAATCCCCTGTTCGTCGCCATTCACACTTTTTCTCACATAGTTTTGTTGGGTATCAGCGAGGTCTGCGGTTATTCAGCCGCATCTCTTCGTGAAAGAGTGTATTGCCAAGCGTACCTAGAGGATGGTGCTGAGGAGTTCGAGGACATGCACGGCGTTCTAATCTACACTGCGTCTGCGTCGGGAGATGGTTCTCTGGGCGGCTTGGTCAGATCCGGGGAGCCGGGCAGGTTCGAAGAGATTCTAAACAATTCCATGCAGAAAGCTACTTGGTGTTCAGATGACCCTGTCTGTATTGAATCACGGGGCCAAGGACTTGACTCTTGTAATCTGGCAGCTTGTTATAACTGTGCGCTTGTTCCGGAAACCGCCTGCGAAAACGGCAACAGGTTTCTCGATAGGGCTCTAATTGTAGGCACGTTCGATATGCCGACGACTGGCTTATTTAGTGCTGATCTTTACAATGCCCTTTGAGGTAATTGGAACAGGAATCAGACTGCTCAAACGCCTGTTTAAATGTGGGCTAGCGAAAGCTGGCCCACTAGTTAATTGAAGATCATAAAGCCTATTAGGCTAAATTTGTCCGTATGCGCATTTAGTTTACTGTCATGCGGTCACTATTGCCATGCGTTGTGATACGCCTTAAGCTAGTGATTTGCTGTGTCAATTAGCGGACAAATCGTCCGCAGTTTATTCCGATTGGATAGCATGTTAGACGTAAAAGGGGAGATAACTGCAAAGCGTAAAGAGCTTGCGTTAACCCAAAAAGAGTTCGCCGCTGCCCTTGGGATGGGGCCAAATGGTGATAGAACTGTGCGCCGTTGGGAGACGGGGGAATCTTGTCCTTCTGCAGCTGAGCTGGCTTTTATTCGCTCTTTTGGCCATAAGGCCCCATTTGCACAAGGCGATCGCAAGGACGCCCCCTTTACTTATATTGACCTCTTTGCGGGCATCGGTGGCATACGCATGCCCTTTCAAGAATTGGGCGGCAGGTGCGTTTTCTCTTGCGAGTGGGATAAGTTCGCGCAGAAGACCTATCGAATGAATTACGGGGACACCCCTGCGGGAGATATTCACGAGGTCCGCTCGGAAGACATTCCGAGTTTTAATGTGCTGCTAGCAGGCTTTCCGTGTCAGCCCTTTTCGCTTGCAGGCGTGTCAAAAAAGAAATCTATGGGCAGGGCGACGGGATTCGAAGACAAAACTCAGGGTACTTTATTCTTTGAAGTGGCTCGCATTCTGCGCGATAAGAAGCCGGAGGCTTTCCTGCTTGAGAACGTTAAGAATTTAACGAGCCATGATCATGGCAAAACCTTCAAGATTATTATGCAGACGCTTGAAGATGAACTGGGTTATGACGTCCATTACAAAGTGCTCGACAGTAAAAACTGGACTTGCCAACACCGTGAGCGCATCTATATTGTTGGCTTCAAGAAAAAGACTCCATTTGACTGGAGTCAGCTTGATATGGGGTCTGGTGGCCATACTGTTAAGGAGATTCTTGAGGACAGCCCGGATAATCGATACATTTTGTCAGATAAGTTATGGGACTATTTGCGTGCTTATAAGAGAAAGCATCAAGCGGCTGGCAATGGATTTGGCTATAGCACAGTGGGCCCCGACGACACCACGCGTACCCTTTCTGCGCGATATCATAAGGACGGTAGCGAAATCCTTATTTCTCGTGGCGAGGGAGTCAACCCTCGCAAGCTCACTCCGCGTGAATGCGCAAGGCTCCAGGGCTTTCCCGATCAATTCATCATTCCGGTGTCTGATACGCAGGCATATCATCAATTCGGAAACTCCGTTACCGTTCCCGCAGTGCGGGCGGTCGCCAAGTTAATGATGGAGGCTTATTTCGATGGATTACGGTGTACTGAGTAGCTACTTTGATGGCGCAGTCGCAAAGAGGCTGGTTGCGGTTGATATCGACGGGAAAGTTAGCAATCAGCACGAATTCAATGGGACCGCTGAGCTCCGATCGCTCTTTGGCGATAATGATATCAAGGGCATACCGACGACCTTTGCTTATCTGTGCGACGATGCTAGTCCGCTGTTTGACCATGGCTTCACAACTTGGTATGACGCCCGCAGGAAGCATCCTACTAGGACTGAATACAGGCTTTACTACAATGACAATGATGCAATTAAGGCCGCACATATCGACGACCTAATGATCATGGCGATTTCTGACGAGCACGGCCTTTTGGTTGTGTTCGCGGGTCGAGGGTCAAATGCCGAAAGTCAACTGAGGTGGCTGTTTGGTTTAGAGGATGTCTCTAGTGGCAGATTCTCGCGGTCAACGACTGATGATATTAGAATCGGCTCAATTGCGGCATCTATTCTCGAGGCAATTGGTATTGAGGTCGCAGTGCCAGCTTCTGCCGAGTCGTATCTGGACGATATGATCGAGAAATTTGGTGATTCGTTCCCCAAAGGAATCGACTTCACGAGGTACTCTGCTTCGACGCTTGGCGACCTTGATTGGAAGGGATCTCCTGACCAGTGCTTACTTGACTGCTATGAACGAGAAGAGATTCTATTCAAGGTATTCGAAAGGTACTTACTTGAAAATGACCTCACTCCCTATATGAGGGGAGTGCTGGACGTTGACGCAGTGCTCCGAATAACGATGTCAACATTTCAGCGCAGGAAGTCACGAGCAGGTGCGGCATTTGAACACCAGCTCGAGTTTCTATTTAAAGGAAGGGGCATTCGTTATACCGCCCAACCCTACACTGAGGGTAAATCGAAGCCGGATTTCATCATGCCGTCCATTGAGGCGTATAGAGATGTCTGTTTTCCGGTAGAGCGGCTGACGATGCTTGGGGCAAAGACAACGATAAAAGAGCGTTGGCGTCAGGTCCTCGAAGAGGCAAATCGAATTGATCATAAGCACCTTATTACGCTCGATGCAGCGGTCAGCACGGAGTACACGGACTCAATGCGCGAACACAATCTGCAGCTAGTTGTGCCTCGTCCCGTTTTTGTTTCATATACTGCCGAACAGCAAAAATGGCTGATGAGCGTAGGCGAATTCTGCGAGATGCTTGAGGAGAAGCAAACGGGCGAGTAGCTTGTATGCCGCTCGCCCGTTTGTGTGTGCTCGCGAGATTGATTGCGGACAAAAATCTTGGTGAAGAAGAGGCCGTGCGCATGCTTATCAAGTATCTCAACAAGATTCTTAGGACTAGAGGGCCACATTGCCTGGGCCGATTGCACTGATCGGCGCTCTCACGCACCAGGCGTTCAGCAGCTTCTCATCAGCTCCTCTAAGCCGCATGTCACTCATAATATCGTTGCGGTTGATTTTAAGAGAAGGGCGGCTATCCAGCTGTCCTTCCCCAGCCGCTTTTGAAATATTATTCCCGCCATGTCACTTTGGAACGAAGCCTTCTCGCTGCCGCGAGGCAGGCCGTGGCCGCCATGGCTAATGCGATGCTGGCCATCCAAGCGGAGTCGCCGGTTGCGGCGAGCTTTGGTCCATCGGCTGTCGTGCGTCCCGACCTTTTTGTAGACGCCTCGTCGGTGTCCTTTTCAGGAGTGGCAGAATCACTTTTGTTGTCGCCGGGTGAATCTGCATCGGTCTTGCCGCCCGCCTGCTCCCCTTGGACCTTCCCCTCCACGGTGAAGGATGCATCGGTCGCCGTCCCGTCCTTCCAGACGGCCGTGACGGTGTGCCCGCCGGCGGCAAGCGTGTCCAGGTAGGCCGGCCTGAGCTCGATAATCGTGCTGCCCTTGGTTGCGGTGTAGTTCTCAGCGGAGACCTCATTTCCGTCCACGAGGAGACGCGTGAACTCATCGAGAGGACCGCTGAAGCGGAAGGTCAGACCGTCCTCGTTGCCCTTTGCATATGCCTGCCCGTTGCCCTTGGTGGCGGCATACAGCGGGGCGGTCACGTCGAAGGTGACGTCCCCCGCGTCGTCGACATCAAAGGTCCGGACGCCGGTCTTGCCGTTACGCTCGGCGTAGGCGGAGCTGTAGACGAAGGTCTCATGACCCGCCTTGTCGAGGACCGCGAGGGCATGGATTTCAAACGAGCCCATCGAGAGCGACGTGGGGAACTCGATTTCGATATAGCCTCCTGCCGCATCGTAGCTGCAGCTCAACGTTTTACGGGCCTTTGCAGAGTTCGGGTCCTCGACATAGCCGGGGTCGCCGAGAATCGGGGAGACAGACTTCACGCCGTCCGCGTCGTCTACATTGCAATAGATGCGGAGGACCCCGCCGACAGGGACCCTCTTCGCGGAGATGGAAACGTTCGAGACCGTGGGCGGGTTCCGGTCGATCGCACTGCCGGTCACCTCGAAGCACAGCTCGCTCGGGTCGGCAACCGAGAAAGTCGCGCCCGAGATGCCGTTGGCCCTGGCGTAGGAATTCTCGTACACATCGGTCTCGAACCCTAGGCCATCGGTGACCGAAAGGCCGACCAGCCTGTGCCTTCCGATCCTATTGCTGTCGAACGTGATGTCGAACCCGTCGGCAGACGAGCCTCCGTGATAATAGGCCGACGAAACGGCTTCGCCGTCGCCCGTATCCTCCCAGCCCCGCCGCAGTATGGGGGAAACGGAGCGAACGCCGTCCGGGTCCGCGACGGACCAAGAGATGTGGAAGTCGGCACCGGTCGCGACCTCCCTGCTCGAGAGCGACACGGCGGACACGGTCGGCGGGTTCTGGTCCGCGGGACCCTCGGTCACCTCATACTCGAGGGGGTCGGTGGTGAAGGTCGGACAGTCGAGCCCCTTCTCCTCGGCATACGCCGCGTCGTAGACATCGGTAACCCATCCAAGGCTATCGGTCACGCCGAGGCCGATGATGCGATACCTGCAAGGCCGGTCGCTCGGGGAGGTGGGGATATCGAAGCCCGCGGTCGTGTCGCCGGTCGACTGGAAGGCGAGACGGGAGCTGTTGCCTTGGCCCCCGTCATCGCTATCGACGACGACCTCGACTATCGGCGTGACTGACCGCACCCCATCGGGGTCGTCCACATCGTAGCCGACACGCAGCGTGGAGCCTGCCGTGACGGCCGTTGCGGATATCGTTACGTTGGATATGCTGGGCGGGTTCGGGTCTGACGCGGCGAGGGCGGTTGAGGGCAAAGCCAGCGCTACGGCGGCGGACAACGGGACGAGCAGGCTAAGTGCAAAGCGCTTGGGGAATTTCAAGGAGGTCATTGGCGGCACCGATCTTCCATAATTGCTGCAACGATACCAGTATATCTTTGGCCCACGTTAGCCAGATGTTCTTTCCGCGAACGGCTCGTTAGTTTAGAGACGGCATATGGACGCCTGTCTCGTCCAAGTTTCTCGTAAGGGCGATTATGAAGGCATGAAGAGACTTTCTCGGAACAATCAATTGGGGATATCAAAGAAATGCTAGACGCCCGATCGCTAAATGCCTTTGAGGTGAAATGCAGCGCATCTGCTACGTTGTTGAGATCATTTATCGAGCGATACGTCATTCCAGCTGAGGCCACCGTCATGAGGCTTCTGTTCCTACACCCCCCCGCGACCCCACGCGCGGCGCTCAGCAGCTCATACTCCCTCTGGCTCCACTGGCACAGCTCGGCAGCCTCGACGGCATCTCGGCACAAGTCCAAAAACACCTCCGCGCCCTTGCAGAAGCACTCGCGTGCAAAGGCGCCGGATCCGTTCGCAACGCACGCGCCGTCGGCGAAGAGCTTCCAGCTAGATGGCTCGCGAGAGTCGTTTCCGAGCAGCTTAATCTGCAACACATGCGGATTGCCAGCAGCGCAGAGCTCTCCCTCGAGCCTCTGTACCGTAAAGCGCATCTGGTGGGAGAGACTGCTCTTGACCATGGCCGAGGCATAGCCGCTCGGCCCGTCCAGAAGATGCATTCGTTTTGGCTTCGCTGCCAGATTGTGGAAGTTGCGCTCGCTGCGCACAGGGAAATTGTCCATACGGACTCCTTTCATCGATGTTGGCAGGGCCACCGTGCCTCTTGACCGGTTGGCGTCGGGATCGTGGAGCCAACTCTCTACCCCGACTCTGGATAAAACGCGCCCGCTCCTTGCGGGCAAGAGGAAGTCTATCAACGTGTACGGACGGAAATCAAACGCCGCCTGCGAAATGACGCGTGAACGGTGTTGGTTCCCAAGTGATTATTCGGCTTTCATCCGGAAAAGTGTCGAAATCAGCCGTGTAAAAGTACGGAATAGTGTCGAAATAGGCACCTTAAAACTTCGGAAAAGTGTCAAATTCGATAGGCAAATTATTCGGAAAAGTGTAGCTGGATGACAAAACAGCACTTAGAAGCCGGTGCTGGATGCGGGATCCTGCGCCCGCCTTCAGCCCTCGCTACTCGTCGTCTCCGTCGTTGGGGTCGCCCTTGAGGGTGTTGATGTCCAGATACTCGTTATCGTCCTCTTTTTGCTGGGTCTCCGACTCCGCTTGGGTGGGGCCGCGGAACAGCTGGAATCCCTCAAACGCAATGACGCCGAGCAGGGCAATGATAATGGCGATAAAGGCAACCTTGACTGCCTGCGGAAATTCCGAGAAACGCAGTGCCTTTTCCTCGGCGTAATAATCGGCGAAGAGCTCTTCGCCCGTGCTTTTGGTATACGCCGGTGCGGACGCGGCCTCCGGGTCATATTCCGGTGCAGGCGCGGCAGCGTACGGATCGTTGAGATAATCGCTCGATGCGGTGCCATAATCCTCGATCTCGATGCGACCGGTGCCATCATAGCCATCGGAATAATCGGAATATGCCGCATCGCCCTCATAGTCCGCGGCGCTCGTGTTGGCGGCAAAAAGCGGGTTAACTGGAACGTTGAGCGCCGACATGCCGGTAGAGGTCTCATCCAGATCGGCTGCAGCCCAGGAATCGTAGGCCACCTGATGGGCGGCGGGCTCATCGAGCCTTGTGACCTGAGGCTTGCGTGCCGCAGGAACAGGCAACTGCTGGGCGCTGAACATGACGGTGCTGTCGGCCGATTTGCCCTGCGTCGCTGCAGCGAGAAATGCCGCCGTCTCGGTCGGGTCGCTTGCGGGGCGGGGAGCGGGCGTGGGCGCCGAAGTGGGTGCGGGCGTAGGCGCGGGCGTCGAAACAGGCGACTGCGCAGGAGTCGGCGCAGATGCGGGCTTAGGCGCAAGTGCGGGATTGGGGCTTGACGGGCGAGCCCCGCCGCCCATGAGTTCGTCGGCGGTCCACGGGCGATCATCCATCACGTCGTCAAGGCTCAGCGAAAACAGGTTGTCTTCACCCTCATCGAACATGCGGTGCACATGTCCACCAATTGCCGGAATCAATCCGCGACCGGTGCATGATGCCTTGCTCAACGCCATTCTGTTCCACCCTTTCGAAATACCAATGACATCGATTATATGGAACTTCCCAAGCGGCTCGGTCTTGGATTCATGCTTTCCAGAACTCGCGCCCAAAAAGGGGAGGGGTGCAGGCGCGCTGACTATTTGTCGCCGGCCGCCGCCTTGGCCTCGTTGAGGTAGCTATAGAAGCTGTATTTGGAGATGCCAAAGAACTCGCAGGCGCGCTCGCTCGACTTTGAAATGAGGAAGGCGCCGCGACGGTCGAGGTAGCCAATGGCACGAATACGCTCGTCTTTGGTCATGAGCGCCGCGGGCTTGCCCACAAACTGCTCGCACTCGTGCAGCAGGTCCTCGAGCAGGTTGCCGATGTTCTTGGTAATGGGCTCGGGCTCGGTGTAGTCCGTGCCGCCGGTGCCGGTAAAGGCGTCGAGCGAACGCTCAAAAGCCTTCATAAGCGTGATGTCAAAGTTGATGCCCAAAATGCCGACGGGCTTGCCCTCGTCGTTGCGGATAAAGATCGTCGACGATTTGAGCAGCTTGCCATCGGTGGTTTTGGTGAGGTATGGCTCGCGGTCGTGCACGTCGGTGGTGCCCTCGTGCATGGACTCAAACACGATATGGCTGGGGCCGTCACCCAGTTTGCGCCCGCTGACGTGGCCGTTTTCGATCACTACGATGGAGTGGTCCACGTCCTCGGTCTCCAGATCGTGGACGACGACTTCGCAGTTGGGGCCAAATTGGAGCGCCAGACCGTGTGCAAGGCGCTTGTAGAACTCAATCTGTGCGGGGGTCATAGGTGCCTTCCTAAAAATTAGTTTGGGCTCACTGTGCCATAAACCCCACTTGTTCGCAAATAACGAAAGCGTCGCTGCGTTATAAGACCGCCGACATCTCAGGCGCCTCTTGCGAGCACGGCGAGGTCAACGCCGCCCGTTGGTTCCAGGCCTAAAGCCGGGTTGAGGTAAACCATGTAAAGGGGGCACTCTGCCACCCGGCGGGGTGCCCCCTTTTTGCATCGTGGGCGTGTGGGATAAGCGCTTTTAAGGCCAACGGCGGCGTCGCGCCCGTGCGTCTTGCCCTAAACGGTGAACCCGCCTCGCCGGTGCTGTTCCCTGCGAGTCTCTTTCCCGACCTTATGGGGCTTAAGGGCAAGGATGGCGGATCGTCGCTGCTTAGCGGTCGAACCGCTTTTGCTCTGCTCAAACCGTACATGGTCACGCAGATTGACGGCTGCTTGCGCGGCCTTTTGGCCGACGGCGTGCAGGTGACTGAGGGCTTTAAATGCGCCGACGTCGACCCGCGCGGCGATGCCAGCTATATCAACTATATTTCGGACAAGGCGACGTCGGTCGGCGGCGGCAAAATCGAGCTCTTTGCGCTGGACGAGGCTCGCGAGCTGCTGGCCGGGGGTAAATCGCGTCTGGTCCGCTACACCATGGGCGGCGAGAACTCCGATACCGGCATGATCTGCGGCGGAGCCATCTGCCTGTGCTAACTGCACCTGGACGCGACCCAGACGCCGTTGTTCCAGTCGGTTGCCGACGTCTTGGCGTATCGACGTATCGGCGACTTCGTCATCGACTTTGAGCCGTTTATCGCGAGCGTGCTCGAGGGCGATGTGGCCGAGTGCCATGGCGAGGAATCGCGCCACACCATTGTGGGCTGCCCCAGGCTTTCGCTGGTGGAGGAGGGGAGTAAGGTCACCTACACCAACGCGGCCTCCGAGATTCCCGCGGCGCACATCGAGACGCTCTGCCCCGAGGAGATCGCCATCTCCATCGCCGCCGAGATGATCCACCTACGCCGCACCAAGCTCGTCCCCCGCAAGCGCTAGTCGCATCCCAGGGGTAGCTAATTTGGGACGGGGCTTTTTTAGCTACCTTGTCGCAGG
>ERZ838118.315-NODE-315-length-68203-cov-5.114545_pt1 | contig 68203 bp, 53 predicted proteins | sample MGYA00519863_ERZ838118 | MGnify/ENA primary metagenome ERZ838118 (study PRJEB31850, sample SAMEA3708827) | human gut metagenome | biome: human gut; feature: human-associated habitat; material: faeces | place: China | collected 2014 ...
TTTGGACGCCGTTCAGTATACAGCTTGGAGGAACTTTCCTGCTTCTTGAGCAATGAGTTGCATCCAATTCAGCGTATTGAGCTGATGACGAAAGGACTTGTTCTAACGTTACTTCGCTGCATGCACCTTCAGGCGTATTATAAGGTATATCCACACGAGCAAAATGGCCCAGAATGGATTTTGGATTTGCGGGCAGAAAATGCCACATCGAACGTTGCAAAACTTGCAGCACAGAGTTATCGTGCAGCTTATGCGGAATTTGGCAATGCCTTAAACATCCTTGCTCAAAACATTGAAGATGAGAAACTTCGGTTCAAAAGTGTATCTGATGGAATGATTACATCGCTTGATGAAAAAGTATTCATTCCAAAGCAGAGTGATGATGTGAATTTACATTATTACTGTGTTATATCAAGGGAAGAAACTACAGATAAAGCATTGAAAGATATTTCTAATGCAATAGAAAGATATAATATTGATGCGGATAAAAAGTTGATTTCAACGGAGTTGTCAGAACAGTATAAAATGAAAATGACGGAAAACAAGCAGTGGTTTTCCTTTTCGGTTATTATACTCATAATGACATCAATAGGTATATCAATATTAGTAGCGGCTCATATACAGTCAAGGGAGTATGAAATAGGTATAAAAATGGCTGTAGGTTATAGTGATAGAAAGATTATGTCAATGTTTTTGGGAGAATTTATTACTATAGCTGTTCTCTCTTTTTTGACGGCATATGGCGGAGCAAGATTTATGTTGGGGAATGGTTATGATAATGGAATTTATTCAGGAGATTATGTATCGCTTCAAATTGCAGCTTTTGGGGGGATTGTTCTTTTTATTGTCTTTATACCGTCTTTGATCGTTATGACAGTAAAAGCAAGCAGATTGCAGCCGAAAGATTTGATTGGAGGAAGAGAATAATGGTAGTTGCAGAATTAAAAAATATAGGTAAAATTTATGGAAAAGGCGAGGCGTCAACAGAAGCATTAAGGGGAATAGAATTAAAAATAGAGAAAGGTGATTTTTGGGCTATAATAGGACCATCAGGTTCAGGAAAATCAACATTGTTAAATATTCTTGGTTGCATTGATGTTCCGACAAGTGGTGAATATTTTCTGAATGGTCAGCTTGTAAACAAATTCACAAACAGTCAGCTTAGTGCAGCAAGAAATGAAACAATTAGTTTTATATTTCAGTATTTTGCACTTTTAAATGAATATACGGTTTATGAAAACATTATGTTGCCTTTAAATTGCAGAAAGATATCTGTAAGAGAAAAAAAGCAGCTTGTGAATTATTATATGAAGCGTCTTGGGATAGAAGGATTGTCTAAAAAGAAACCTACACAGATATCAGGGGGACAACAGCAACGAGTAGCTATAGCAAGGGCATTAGTGACAAAACCAGATATTATACTTGCAGATGAGCCAACAGGGGCACTTGATAGAAAAACCGGTGAAGAGGTTATGAAAACTTTGCACGAAATAAATGCCGAGGGAAAAACAATAGTTGTTGTTACACATGATATGGAGGTGGCTAAAGCTGCAAAGAAACAGTTTTATATTGAAGATGGTGATGGTCGGATAAAAGAGTGAAAAGCAAGCTGAATATATATAGATTGGTGAATTTATTTTCTAGATTTTGTTGTCGCAAAATCTAGAAAATAAAAAAGGTCAAAAGACATTAGAAAATAAATAGCCATAGTGATAATTATTCCTTAATGGTGCGTACTTTACAATCCAATATTTGTTTGAAAATCTTGATATCTGGAAAGATGAAAAATACCGTGAGTTGCAGGGGACATATCCTGTTATATTTTTAAGTTTTGCAGAAATTAAAACAAACAATTTTAGAGATGCCAGAGAGCAGATATGTTTTCAGATAGTGAAAATGTATAAAGAAAACGACTATTTATATGGTAGTGGAATCCTAAATGATAATGAGAAAAAGTTTTTTAAAAGCATAAGTATGGATATGTCAGATACGGTATAACGAGGGTTTCAAAAGAGAGCATCTTTAGTGACCTTAATAATATTGAAGTGGTTACAACATTATCAACAAAATATACTACTGCATTTGGATTTACAGAGCAGGAAGTGTTTGATGCACTTGATGAGTTTGAACTTTCAGTTCAAAAGGGAGAAGTAAAAGCGAGGTATGATGGTTTTGAGGATTTTATTAAATCAGTATTGCTTTATGTCGGTGTAGGTTTGGGGATAAGTTTGATTACATTTATATTTAAGGTGAGACAGGATGAATTATAGAAGTGTTGCGTATGGATATCTGGGTGTATTGACGGTTTAGTGTCGGGGCAGCAGGCTTTTAATAGGTTTGCTGTCTTTTTGTTATCTTAAAGTGGTAAATGAAAGTAATGGATTTACAAGATGAACAAAAAGGTTGCTAAATAATTATCATAGAGATAAAATAATAAGTGCAAAAGAATAGAGGTTTTTATAAATAATATTTTAAACAAATCTTAAACATTTTCCAGCTTTTTTCTTAATAATTTTTTTGAGATAATATGAATGTACCGGAGATAAATGTTTTTGATGTTTGTTGTTGCTGCACAATTTGGATAAGCAGTAATTGATATTTTGCAAAATAAAAAACAGGAGCGTATAAAGAAATGTATAATATAGTTATTTGCGATGATGAAAAGGATATAGTGGATGCCATAGCAATTTATCTTACAAGTCAGGGTTATAATATTTTTAAAGCGTATAATGGGAAAGAAGCAGTCGAGCTTGTAGGGAGTATGAAAGTTCACCTGGTTGTGATGGACATTATGATGCCTGTCATGGATGGTATTTCAGCTATGAGCAAGATTAGGGAAAATTCAAATGTCCCTGTTATTTTACTGACGGCAAAGAGTGAGGATACGGACAAGATACTTGGACTTAATGTCGGAGCAGATGACTATGTTACAAAACCTTTTAATCCGGTAGAGCTTATAGCAAGGGTAAAGGCTCAGCTTAGGCGTTATATGACATTAGGTGGCGGAGAGGTAGAAAGTAAAAATGATGAGTCGGAGTTTGTTCTGGGTGGGATAGAACTTAACGACTCGTCAAAGAAAGTCTTTGTGGACGGTGAGGAAAAAGAACTTACTCCGACTGAATTTGAGATACTTAAACTGTTTTTAAAACAGCCGGGGAAAGTTATCCCGCCAAAGGAGATATACAGAAAAGTATGGAATGACGCACCTATCGGGAGTGAAGGTACGGTTGCAGTACATATCAGACATTTAAGGGAAAAAATAGAGATAAATCCATCAGAGCCACGATATTTAAAAGTAGTGTGGGGACAGGGATATAAATGTGAGATTTAGAGATACAGTTTGCTTATAAGCCTGCTATGGATTGTCGGGTTATGTGTAAAAAGGCTTATAAGATGTTGTATGGGAAGATAAGGGAGGGCAGGAATCTTTATGAAGAAAGATATTTTTGCTAAGAGGAAAATCAACAGAAGAATTTTAAGGGCATTTTTTAATGTAGTTCAAGCTGTATCGCTGGCTGTTTTTATTGTGATGGGGACAGTTTATCTTGTAGGCATCGGACAATATGGTTTTGGACAAAGCAGCATAAAAGGTGAGATAAAAAGCAGGGTGAACGGTATGACAAAGATAGCCGGGCGATATGCTGCACTTATGCAAAATAAAGAAGCTTTAAAAAAGATGAATTATGTTGATAAATTAAGTGAGATGTCAAGATTAAAGAAAAAGTATTTTAGTGATAAAAATTCAAATTTTATGTTTTTATATGACGGATATGGAGGAAGCATCAAATACAATACTACAAAAAAAGTTATGAACGGATATTGTGTTGATATGTCTGAACAGACAAATAGATATATAATAAATGATTATGGGGATTTTAAATTTAAATTTGACGGCAAAAAACTTTATAATGATGCAATTAAATATACTTATGAAATGGGGGTGTCAGGCGGAGAGTATATACCTAAGTACAAGAATACAATAATAAAAAAATTAAAAAAGTTATACCCATATGACAGAATAAGCATAAAGTTTCAAATTTACAATGGAAATCTTATATGCAGAGTTTTGTATGACAGTGTTTATGCAGAGGATGTTTGTGATCGTGGAGAAGTGAAAAATGATGTTGAGGGGGCTGAGGTTGAAAATGATTGGAAAGGAACAGATTTTGCAACATATTTTGGAAAAAACAGTGAGGATATTTTTATAGGAGAATTTAGGGAAGCAGTGTTGCTGGGATGTGATGGCAGAAGTGTAAATGCATATGAGATAGCAAATGGAAAATTTAAAATAGGTTCCTGTAGTGTCTATAGAAAAAATAGATTTTATTATGTTAAAGCAACACAGTATCATGTAAAAACAAGCGATTATACTATTGAGGGAAATATACGCAGTCAATTAAAGACAGGGGATAGTTTTTATTATATTTTTTGGTATAAAGAGCATGAGCATTTTATTTCATTCATGACATATTTTTCGGGGATACTGCTTATTATATCGTCAATATTTATCGCATTTTTTGCAAATGCTGAACAAAATGAAGAGGGGAAGGTAAGGAGATTTTACAGAATGCCTGCAGACATCTTAGTCGTTGTACTTATTGCAGCAATAGCGGCAGGTTTTAGTTTATTTGTAAGCAGTGAAATAGACATAGAAAAAATAAAGAGTATTTTAAAATATGGCATTTCAAATATTATAATCGGAGGGCTAATCGCAGGCACTATCGCAGGAATCTTTATCACTTTGTTTTATACTGTTTTTTGTGCCCAGGTAAAGGCAGGCATACTTATTGATAATATGTTTATAACGAGGGTGATACTTAGTTTTGCAAAGATAATAAAAGCAGTCTTATCAATGGTAAAATTGAGTGTTATAGTATTTGGAGTATATTGGGTGGCTGGTATTACAGAATGTGTTCTCACTGTTGTCAGTGGTTCAGAGATTGCATTTTTTACGGTACTTATATCAAAAATATTAGGAACCATTATTATAGCGAGGGTGATTAGGGATATTTCAAAATTACATATGGGTATAGAACAAATGTCAACCGGCGGTGTTGATGGAAAGATAAATACAAAGGGAATGATGCTTCCAATTAAAATGGAGGCGGATTCTCTCAATAATATCAGCGATGGAATGAAAAAAGCTGTAGAGTCGCAGATGAAAAGTGAGAGAATGAAAACGGAGCTTATAACAAATGTTTCACACGATATAAAAACTCCTGTTACGGCGATAATAAGTTATGTAGACCTTTTAAAGAAAGAGGATTTGCAAAACAAAACAGCGGCAGGATATATAGATGTGTTAGACAGGCAGTCATTGAGACTTAAAAATCTTATATATGACCTGCTTGATTTGTCAAAATCATCAACAGGTAATGTCGAGGTGAATATGGAAAAACTTGGGATTGCGGTATTTATTGAGCAAAGTCTCGGAGAATATATATCTAAATTTGAAAAGAAAAATCTCATGCCTATAGTTAATTTTAGAATGGATGATGAGGTTAAAAACGAGCTTGAGATAAATGCGGATGGCAGGCATCTGTCGAGGGTTTTTGATAATATATTCCAAAATATAAACAAATACGCAATGCCTGATACAAGGGTTTATATTGATGTGGAGCTATCAGAAAAAGAGCAGGACAGCGAAACAAAAATATTGTCAGATAAAGTGCTTATAACCGTAAAAAATATGTCTGAAACGCCGCTTAACCTCTCAGGTGATGAACTTATGGAGAGATTTGTGAGAGGTGATAAGTCAAGAAATACGGAGGGAAGTGGACTTGGACTTTCAATAGCACAAAATCTCATGCAGCTTCAAAATGGAAATCTTGAGGTGTTTGTAGATGGGGATTTGTTTAAAGTTGTGGTTACGCTTAGCAGGGCAGCAGTGTAATGTACTCTCGGAATCTTCTGAACGAAGAATTTCGAGATGGATTTTTGATATACAATGACATTTTCGCAGTGCGTACACGGTGTGTACGACGAGAAAATGGAAACAGTATATCGGAAATGCAGCCGAAATGACTCGTTTTGAGAAGATACCGAGAGTACATTGTAAAGGAAAGGAGAAAAAGTAGTGTGAAAAATGTAAACTTAGATAATATAGGACTTGTTGACCTTCATCTTCATCTGGATGGCTCATTATCTCTTGAGACGGTTAAAGAGCTCATGTGTATGCAGGGGATTAAAAATGAGAATACGGATGAAGAACTTTTAAAAAGGCTGCAGGTGTCACATGAGTGCAAAGATCTCAATGAATATCTTGAAAAATTTGAATATCCGCTGACGCTTTTACAGACTGGAGAGGCTCTGAGTTTTGCCGTATATAAACTTATTGAGGAACTTAAAAGTGAAGGAATTATATATGCAGAGATAAGATTTGCACCGCAGCTTCATACGAAAAAAGGGATGTCACAGAAAATGGCAGTTGAAGCCGCTGTCCGTGGTCTAAACCGGTCATCTTTGGATGCGTGTCTTATTTTGTGCTGTATGCGTGGAAATGATAATCATGCTGAAAATATGGAAACTGTTGAGACAGCCGAAAAATATCTTGGCAAAGGGGTTGTTGCGATAGACCTGGCAGGAGCAGAGGGACTTTTTCCTACAAAAGATTTTAGGGATATATTTGAACTTGCTCGTGAAAAACATATTCCATTTACAATACACGCAGGAGAAGCAGATAATCCTACAAGTGTAGAATATGCCCTTGAATTTGGAGCAAAAAGGATAGGTCATGGTGTGCGTTCAGTGGAAAATGCGAATACATTGAAGAAACTTTCATACGGTGGTATCACTTTAGAACTATGTCCGACCAGCAATCTCAATACAAACATATATGAAAATATCAATGAATATCCTATTAAAAAGCTTATGGATGCAGGTGTTAAAGTTACGATAAATACGGACAATATGATGGTATCCGGAACAGATATAAAAAAAGAACTTACCATGCTTGCAGATACTTTTGGGTTTGATGAAGATGATATAATAGATTTTGAGAGAAATGCCATAATGGCAGCTTTTACTTCTGCATCACATAAAGAAAAACTTTTACGACTGCTGTAGATTAAAATTGTTTTTTCTTTGGAACTAAAGTTGTATAATTTTTATAATGATTGAAAATAATATAATCAAAGTAAATGTAAAAAAACACAATTTTGACAAAAAATAACAAAAATAATTTAGAAAAACATAAAAAATACACAATTGTTTTGTTGACATACAAAGATTACGGTGCTATACTTTTTAACATATTGTAATAGTTTTGTAATAAAAGTGAAGAGAGGTTTTAGAATTAAAATGAACAGAACACATTGGGTAAAAACAGCGGCTGGTTTAGGGGCAGCCTGTTTTATTACAATAGGTATGGGTTTTTCGGGAACAGATGCATCGGCTATGACAAATGCCGGTGTTTTAGATAATTATTATGATGCCGGTGTGTCAGTTGGTGCGGGTACATCATCTGACAGCACGGTATTAGGTATGGCAGGTGCAGATAATGCACAGGTAAATGTGACAGCGGCTACACAGGCAGCGATAAGCACGGGTGCGGCAGTAAGCACGGGTGCAGCAGTCGGCACACAGGCAGCGATAAGCACAGGCACAGCAGTAAGTACATCTCAGGCAGTGACAATGCAGTCTGGTATAGAAAAGACTTCAAAGGAAGATGCTTTGGCAAAAAAAGCTGCTAATAAAGAAAAGGCTGAAAAGAAGAAAAAGGCACTTGATAAAAAGTGGAAGAATACAGCCGTGGCAGTTTCAAAGGATGATGTTATAAATATAAGAAAGTCTCCATCAGGAAACGGTAAAAAGATTGCGAAAATGGAAAATGGAGATGCCGTTAATATTATCGGAAATTCTAAAGACGGCAACTGGGTTAAGGTTAAGTCAGGCAAAGCAAAGGGTTATGTGTGGAAAAAGTCACTCGTTAAGGGTGGTGTAAAAGTTGAAAAACTAGCGGATAAATATGCGACAACTTATGCGGAGTTAAAAGATAGCGTTGATGTTCTTAACCTGAGAAAAAAGAAAAGTTTATCAGCATCTATCGTGACACAGCTTAAAGATGACGATGTATGTACCGTTATAAAAGAAGGTGAAAAGTGGCTTAAAGTCAGGGTAAATGGACGCAAAGGCTATGTTGCCAGAAAATATACCGACACTTACCGTAAGTTTGACACAGCGACAATATTAGATACAAAGAAAAAACAGGCGGCTTCAGAGGATGCGGCAGAGGAGACATTAAGTTTTTCAAAATCAGACGAAAAGCTTGGAAATCAGATAGTAAACTATGCACTTAAATTTGTTGGAAACCCATATGTTTGGGGAGGCACAAGTCTGACAAAGGGTGCAGACTGCTCAGGATTTGTTATGAGCGTATATCAGAAGTTTGGATATAGTCTGCCACACAGTTCGGCAAGTCAGGCAAATTGTGGAAAGAAAGTTGATATAAAAGATCTTCAGCCAGGTGACCTTGTATTTTATCGTCATGGCAGCAGAATAGGTCATGTCGTTATGTATATAGGTAACGGAAAGGCAGTTGAGGCTATGGGTAAGAAGTGGGGAATCGTAAAATCAAACCTTAATTATTCCAGAGCATATTGTGCAAGACGCATCATATGATGAACTCTGACGAGTTCATCTTAGAAGATTTGTGCTTTGCACAAACTTCACTATCGAAGTAACTGACGAGTTCATCTTAGAAGATAAATTTCTCATTAAAAAACATCATTTACAACATACCGTAATGGTAATCGTAAATGATGTTTTTGATTGTATTAAATTTCTGTTTTATTCTTAACGCTCGTTATATAAGAGTGGCTTGAGTGCAGGGTTGAGTAACGGATAGAGAATACTTGCGATTATAAGACCGCTTACACCCTGAATGATGTTTGACGGTATGCTTGCAGCGGCTCCTATTCCGTACATTGGCAGTTCACAGATGAAATATCCACCTGCTACTAAAATGATATCAGCAACACCACCGAATGCTACGGCTAACTGTTTTGAATGATTGTTTGCTGCAGCTTTCTGGAAAATATAGCCGGCTATAAATGCAATGAGTCCTTTTATAACAAAAGTTATAGGTACATATACGAAATAACCTCCGATGAAATCAGAGAGTGCTGAACCAATACCGCCTGCGAAAAGTCCGTAGACAGGTCCTAAGAATACTCCGGATAAGATTACGATTGCATCACCGGGGTGAATATATCCACCTGTTCCTGGTGTGGGAATACGGATTATTGATGTTGCAACGCATGATAAGGCGGCAAATAAAGCTGCCATAACCAGATTTTTAAGCGATTTATTCATTTTTTCCTCTTTTCTGCAATGCTTTAAGCTTTTGTGTAGTAGAGATTTAAGATTAGCATTGCGAATCTAAAACCTAAAAAATCATAATATAATTTTTGTGGTTTCTAAAGGGTCAGATTTAAAAAAAATAAAAATATCAGATTATCTATAGTAATAGTTAATGCATTGATTGTAATCTTCATAAAATCAAAACTGTTCTCTAAAGAAAATTATCAAGTTGAATTATAAATGAAAGGCTGAACTGTTTAATTATAAATATACTGTTTTTGTTAATAAAAATTGCTTTTATTGGTAAAATCGGGTATAATTTTATTAAATTAACATATCGTTCACTTTAAATTATCTATATAATATAGATAAATATGAGTTTTTAGGGGGAGTATTGTTTTGAAAGATAATAGAGCTGTTTTGGTAAAAGTTTGTGGCCTTACAGATACAGTAGAAGCAGACTATCTAAATAAAAACAAGGTTGATTTTGCCGGATTTGTTTTGTTTTTTCCAAAGAGCAAAAGAAATATAAGTATAGAAAAAGCGGAACAGATAATGGCAGAACTTGATGAAAATATAAAAAAGGTAGCTGTTATTGTATCACCGGATGAAAGCGAGATACAGCAGATAAATGGGTCAGGATTTGACTATGTCCAGATACATGGTGAGATTAAAGACAGGCTGTTGGAACAAATAAGCAAACCGGTTTTTAAGGCATTTAATATAAAGGACATAAAAAATATACACAAATATCAAAATAATGCCAAAATAGTGGGTTATGTGTTCGATGCAGCAGCTCCCGGAAGTGGAAAAGTTTTTGACTGGAGTATTCTTAATGACATAAAGCGTGATGCCAAAACTTTTATACTTGCCGGAGGTTTAAATGATTCAAATGTTAGAGAAGCTGTAAAACTGGTTAATCCGGATGTGGTCGATGTATCTTCAGGTGTTGAATATGACAGTGGCAACGGCAAGGATCCGGAAAAGATTAAACAATTCATCACGCAGCTTGAAATAAATAATAAGATTTAGCAGGAGGAAATATTGTATGAGAAAAAAAATATTAGCTGGAATGCTTGCAGCATTGATGGCTGTTAGTATGCTTACAGGATGTTCGGGCAGACCGGACAATGCAAAGAACAATAGTGCAGCGGATGACAGTAAGAAAAAAACTGAAAAGGTTGAATTAACTGTATGGGCAGGAGCAGAGGACAGGGAGTATTTAAAGAAAGTAGCAGACAACTTTATAAAAGAACACAGTTCAGAAGCGGATATTACCATTATACATAAAGATATGGTCGAGGGTGAGTGCAGATCAAATCTTCTTGGAAATGTACTTAAAGGTGCAGATGTATATACAACTACGGATGGTGATATAAGTGCGATAGCAGCAGGCGGAGCCGCTGACCCGGTTAAAAATGCAGATACTGTAAAAAATGAAAATCTTGCATCAGCAGTAAAGGCAGTTACAGTCAATAATACCATATATGGATATCCTATAACTGCAGATAATGGATATTTTTTGTATTATAATAAGAAATATTTAAAAGCCTCTGATGTAAAAAGTCTTGACAGGATATTGTCTATTGCTGCAAAAAATAATAAAAAATTTGCAATGGATTGGACATCAGGCTGGTATCTTTATGCGTTTTATGGTCAGACCGGACTTAAGGTTAAATTAAATAAAGATGGAGTTACAAATTCATGTAACTGGAATTCAACGCAAAATCAAATTAAAGGAACGGATGTTGCTAATTCACTTATAAGAATTGGAAAAAACAAGGGATTTGAAAATACAACCGACTGGCTTACCGGTATAAAGAAAGGCAAAGTTATTGCGTGTGTCAGCGGTATCTGGGACGAAGCGGCTATAAAGAAGATGTATGGCAAAAATTATGCAGCGTCAATGCTTCCTGCGTATAACTGTAACGGAAAAAAAGTACAGATGTCTACCTATTTTGGATATAAGATGCTTGGTGTAAATCCATATTCAAAAAATAAAGAGTGGGCACATAAGCTTGCACAATACATATCAAATGAGGATAATCAGAAGCTGAGATTTGAGATGAGAGGACAGGGACCGTCAAATATAAAGGCAGGTAAGGCGGATGAGATAAAAAAATCACAGGCAGTTCAGGCGATACTTGCACAGCAGACATATTCAGAATTGCAAAGACTTGGGGGAAATTTCTGGACGCCTTCCTCAAATCTTGGAAAAGCATTAGCAAACAATTCAATAAGTGGAAATCTTCAAAATTATCTTGATAAGATTGTAAAACAGATAAATGCATCGACTGTACAATAAGCAAATATGGATGCGTTTTGCAGCGTGAAAAAAAGGAGGAATTGTTTTATGAAAAGTAAAATTAGGTCAAGTATCAGATTTTGGGTATATCTTCCTATTATAATACTGGGATTGATAGCAGTTATATCCAATATTGTATCTGAACATAATATAAGACAGGTTAATAAAAAAGCAACAGTTATATCGGATACATATCTTGTAGGTATTGCAGAACTATCAGATATTGAGGCGATTGCAAAGGATATTCATGCAGCCGGATTGTCGCACATTGTTGCAACGGATTCAAATTCTATGATAAACTATGTTAAAATTATAAATACAAAAAAAACACAGCTTGATAAGAAGATAAATGAATTGAAAAAATATTCAACAGGTCAGGAAAGTGTATATAATAATATAGTTAAAAAATATGCTGTATTTAAGGATTCGATAGCTACAATGATAGCACTCAGTGCAGATACTAAAAATGAAGCTGCCTTTGCTATAGCAAACGGCAAATTAAAAGATTCTTCAGAGGCAATGTATTCCGGGATAAACAGGATGATAGAAGATGCAAAGAAGTCATCTCAGGAAGCTAAAACTACATTGCAAAAAGGTTATATGTCAGCATTGGTGACAAGTATTGTCAGTATTACAATATGTGTTGCTGCATTTTTGTTTGCAGCAGTTGTTGTACAGAGGAAGATAATATCACCTATTGTTAAGAGTAAAAAAGAAATTGATGATATTATCAATGATATAGATGAAAGAAAAGGTGACCTTACAAAGAGGATTACCGTACAGTCTGATGATGAGATTTCAGCTCTTGGAATGGGTATCAATGCTTTTATAGAGAGATTGCAAGGCATACTTGGTATGGTTTCGGGAAGTTCTGAAAATATGGATAAGATTGCAGGTGAAGTTTCAGAGAGAGTACATCGTTCTAATAATAGTGTGTCAGACCTTTCATCACTTACGGAAGAACTTGCTGCAACGATGACACAGATAGGAAGTGACACAGCAAGGATTAATGATAATGCAGCATCAGTAAATCAGGATGTTATTGTTATTGCTGACAGATCTTCAGAGATAAACAACTATTCAGTTGAAATGAAAGAGCACGCTGAAAAAATGGAAAAAATGGCTCAGACAAATATGGATGTGACAAAAGAAAAAGTAGAGCTTATATTGTCAGAACTTAATAAAGCTATAGAAGACAGCAAGAGTATTGACAAGATAAATGATTTGACGGGAGATATTTTGAATATTGCTCAGCAGACAAATCTGCTTGCACTTAATGCATCGATAGAGGCAGCCAGAGCAGGAGAAGTCGGAAGAGGATTTGCAGTGGTTGCACACGAGATAGGTGATCTTGCTGATGCGAGCAGAAACACCGCAAGTCATATTCAGGAAATAAATACTGTTATAGTTGAAGCTGTACACAGCCTTGCGGGACATTCGCAGGACCTTATAGAGTATCTGAATGAGTCTATCATGGAAGATTTTTCGACATTTGTTAAAGCAGGTACGGAATATCGTGATAATGCTACATATATCGAAGAAGCTATGGGCGAATTTAACAAAAAAACGGAGACGCTTAAAGATACGGTGGAACAGATAGCAACAGCTATTGATTCAATAAGTAATGCTATTGACGAAGGTGCACAGGGAGTAAATGGAACAGCAGACAGTGTTCAGGATCTTGCTGCCGATATAGAGATTATTTCAAATGAAATGAATGAAAATCAGGCGATAGCTGAAGATCTGAAAAAAGAAACTGAGATTTTTGTCAGGCTTTAGGAGGAAAGCACAGTGGATAATAAAACAGCGGATGAGCTAAAAAGACGCATTGAGTCATCGGTATCACCGTTTCATACAGTATTGTATGTTATGAAAGAACTTGACGAAGCAGGCTTTGAAAGGCTTTTTCTTGGTAGAAAATGGAAGCTTAAAAAAGGCGGAAAGTATTATGTAAATGTCTACGATTCTACTATTGCCGCTTTTTGTGTCGGAGAAAACTGGCAGGGTGAAAATTTCAGATTTGCGGCAGCACATTCAGATTTTCCATGTCTTAAAGTAAAGCCTGACTGTCAGATGGAATCAAACGGTTACATAAAGATGAATGTTGAAGTTTATGGAGGTGCAATTTTAAATACCTGGCTTGACAGACCGTTATCTGCAGCGGGCAGGGTTATAATAAAGACGGATGACATTATGAAGCCGGAAGTCAGATTCGTAGATTTTAAACAACCATTGTTTATTATTCCAAATCTTGCCATTCATATGAACCGTGAGATAAACAAAGGAGTGGAGTTAAACAGACAGAAGGACATGATTCCGATTATGGCTTTGTCAGAAACGACAGATATAAAAGATAAAAAAAATATTTGGGAGACATACCTTGCGGATAATACAGGAGTTGGAGCTGAAAATATTCTTGACTATGATATGTTTTTGTATCCTGTTGAGACACCGTGCATTCTTGGATTAAACGGAGAGTTATTTTCGGCAGGAAGACTTGATAATATGACATCAGTTCAGGCTTGTGTGAAAGGCATAAAAAGCAATGTACCGGATGATGGGTTCAACATGGCTGTGATATATGACAGCGAAGAAGTTGGCAGTGGTACAAAACAGGGAGCAGGCTCTGTCATAATAAGGAATATTATAGACAGGATATTTAGAAAATTCGGATATGATGAGGAAACTGCAGAGTGTGCACTGGCAGATGCCGTAGGATTGTCGGTAGATGTAGCACACGGAATACATCCGAACATACCGGAAAAGAATGACCCTACCAACAAACTTTTGCTCAATCATGGATTTGGAATAAAGACTTCGGCAGGAGAACGCTATGCAAGTGATCCGGTTGTCATAGGAATTGTTAAAGGTTTGTGTGACAGATATGATATAAAGTGCCAGAGGTTTGTGAACCGTTCAGACATTCCGGGAGGAAGTACATTAGGTACAATAACGGTTGCAAATATTCCTATGAGGATGCTTGATGTGGGTGTACCTGTTCTTGCGATGCATTCTTCAAGGGAGACTATGGGAATATATGACCAAGTATATTTGGAGAAAATTTTAGAAAGATTTTTTAGTTATGCGTGATAATAGCTGACAGCCTGTTTGATGAACTGTTACAGATATGTTTATTGTTGTGATTTTGTCTCTTTACAAAGTGGAGTTTGTATTCTAAAATAGAAATAAGTTATTTCTAATGACAAAATGTTTTTAAACATAAGCTGTTTTTGCAAAAACTTATATTTGATAACAGGTTGTTAAGAATAATTAAATCGTTGAAAAACAATTTTTACAAACAATCACAAAGCAAATGGAGGACATACACAATGAAGGAATTTTCACCGATCAAAGAAGGTAAAGTACGCGAGGTTTATGACAATGGCGACAGCCTTATTATTGTTGCTACAGACAGAATATCAGCATTTGATGTTATCTTGAAGAATAAAGTGACAAAAAAGGGCGCAATACTTACACAGATGTCAAAGTTTTGGTTTGATTTCACAAAGGACATTCTTCCAAACCATATGATTTCAGTTGATGTAAAAGATATGCCTGAGTTTTTCCAGAATGAAAAATATGACGGAAACAGCATGATGTGCAAGAAACTCGATATGCTTCCTATAGAGTGTATTGTTCGTGGATATATTACAGGAAGCGGCTGGGAAAGCTACAAGAAAACCGGTAAAGTCTGTGGTATTGAGTTACCGGAAGGCCTGAAAGAATCAGACAAACTTCCTGAGCCTATCTATACACCGACAACAAAGGCAGACCTTGGAGACCATGATGAGCACATTACATTTGAACAGTCAGTAGAAATACTTGAAAAGCTTTATCCCGGAAAAGGTGCAGATTATGCAAAACAGATTAAGGATTGCACTATCAGCCTTTATAAGAAATGTGCAGATTATGCGGCAGAAAAAGGTATCATCATAGCTGATACAAAATTTGAGTTTGGTCTTGATGAGAACGGAAATGTAGTTCTCGGTGATGAGATGCTCACACCTGACAGTTCAAGATTCTGGCCGGTAGAGGGTTATAAGCCGGGACAGGGACAGCCATCATTTGACAAGCAGTTTGTAAGGGACTGGCTTAAGAAAAATCCTGACAGCGATTATAAGCTTCCTGACGAGGTTGTTGAAAAGACAGTTGACAAGTACAAAGAAGCATATCTTCTTCTTACCGGAAAAGAGTTTGATAAATAAGTATATCAGAAGATTCTTTAAAACACATAATAAAAATAACGGTTCACATCTTGATTTTAAGCGTGAACCGTTATTTTGTTTAAAGTATAGGAAAATGCCCGTAAAGTAGTGGGATGTCAGAGCAAAACGCTGGTTTTGCCATTTTTTATTCAGAAATATGGTTTAAAACCCAGTCGCCGTACCAGAAATTATCATTATGTACTTTTATGGAAGTATATTTGATATTTATATGTTTCTCAAGTTTGTTTTTTGGGTCATAACGATATTCATCAGTTTTTAGGCCCTTTTTGTTGTATTTATATTTTGTGATTAAAACAGGTTTTTTACATTTTTTATTATCGTAGTTTGTAATTGAAATGAGCTGTCCTTTTTTATTGTAATCGTATTTATATATATAATATATCTTACCTTCTTTTGAAGAATATTTTTCAGATATAATCCTGCCTTTGTGATATTTGTATCTTACATATGATGATGCATTTCCTTTTACTGAATAGTTAGTCTGCTGGATAAGATTACCTTTTTGGTCATATGTATATCCGGATTTGCCCGACTCTTTTGTTCCGTTTGAATATCCGGTTTTTGTATCGATTTGTTTATTGTCATTGTAAGTATAATCGTATTTATACAATTCTTCATCGGTTGGGGAATAACGGTGTTCGCATTTTAACATACCATTGTCAAAAAGTATCATTTTATAATAATCTGATTTTGCACCTTTTGCGTTAAAACTTGAAAAAGAAGTGAGATTGTCGTTAGCATCAATTTCGGCTTTGTATGTGATGCCGAGTCCCTCTTTATCATAGCCTTCAATTTTTTTTAACTTGTTGTTTTCGTAATCAAAATTATAATAATGGTCGAGTGTATTTTTTTCATTATATACATTATAACTTTTTACTGTATAAACTTTCTTTGCGGGTACATCTGATACCGGTGAAGAAGTATCTGGTGCGGGGGTGGCTGTCTCAGATTTTTTATCTGAAACTTTTGCCGTTGTATCTTTTTGAGAGTTATCTGAATTGCCGCATCCTGCGAGTAATGCAACAGACAGGGTACAGGAAACAGAAAGTGCCGTGATTTTCTTTATAATATTAGTTTTTATCATAATAAGTGTTCTCCATTTCTGTAGTAGTATTTGCTTTTTTGGGTTTTAACTTGTTTCTTTTTCAACCAGTGTCCATGAGACGCTTTCGGAGAGGACTTCCTTTTTATCTATAAGATTTAGAAGCTGCATTGCCGCTTTCTGTCCGACTCTTCTTGTACCGTGTGCAAGAGAGGTTATCTTTATCGGTGACAGGTCGCTTAACTGGCTGTTATCAAAACTGACTATGGCAATATCATTTGGGACATTTATACCATTTTGCATAAGCAGTTGTATGAGATGATAAGCTATCTCGTCATTGTAGCACACAACAGCACTGCATTTTGGAACTACGGTTTTTACAAATCCCTCAAGAAAATTATTTTCATTTCTTAAAAGCCGTTCTCTCGAAACAGTGTCAAACCATAGGATATTGTCATCGGAAAAACGAAGATTTGCTTCGGTAAGAGCTTTTAAATAGCCGCTGTATCTGCCGTGTCCCTGAAGGTCATCAACTTTAAAAATTCCCGCAATGTCTGTATGGCCTTTATTTATGAGATAATTGGTAAGCTGGTATCCGCCGCCGATATTATCATCTGTTATGGAAACATGGTCTGATAATGCAGGGTAGTTTCCATATATAAATATGATGGGAATGTCACGCTGTTCAAATTGCTGATAAAGATCAAGATTTGGCGATGGCAGAGCGGTCTTTGACCCTTCCATGATAAGACCGTCAATGTTTAATTGTAAAAGTTTTTGTAAAATCTTTCGTTCTTCGTCAACTCTGTTTTGTGTCGCATACACATAAACAGCATAATTTTTTTTGCTTAGACTGTGCTGTATATCTTTTAACACATTTGGAAAGATATAATCATTTATATAAGTAGTAACGACGGCAACGCTGTTGCTTTTTGAATTTTTCTTTTGCTTTACTATGCGTGAACCACTGCCCTGACGACGTTCTATAAGACCATTGGATACAAGGACGGCAAGAGCGTTTCTCGCAGTCTGTCTGCTGACATTATTACTTGCCGCAATTTCAAGTTCGGTAGGAAGAAAACCGGTTTCATTGTAAAGACCCTGAAAAATATCTTCCTGAAGTTTGTTTGCTATTTTTAAATATTTGGCTGGCATATCTGCCTCCTCCTGTTTAGTGCTTGATGCTCCGGATTGCTTCATTGCTACGCAATTTTCGCAATCATGCAAACACCTCCATTCTTATTGTCGATGTTTGGTGGGTCTAGCCGGTAGATAGCAATTTGCATATAAACATGCATTGCTATCTACTTTTGACCCTGACATCATTGTACTACATATTATAGAGTTTTGCAATTTATTTGTATTTTTTTATGTGGAAAGAAGAATACAAATAAATAACAAAATATGATATATAAAATTTGAATTTTAAGATTTAATAATCGAGATTGTATTATGTTAGAAAAAGTGTGAGAAATTCATATAAAATGAGTGTAAAAAAATATATTATTTATTCAAAATGCATAAATAGGTTATAGTGAAAATGAAAAATGAAAATCAGATAAAATTTAAAAGTGCACAAAATAAAAGTGAAAATATGTGCAAAATAGTGAATATGTATCTTAAAAAACAATGTCGGAAATAATTTGTTATCAAAAAAATGCACAAAAGTGTGCAAAAAAACAAAAAAGGGTTGACTTTTGTGTTAATGTTGACTAATATATGATATATAAAATAAATCGTTGAAAAAAACGATCAAAATAAAGGAGGAGCAATCTATGAGAATGAAGAAAGCTTTAGTAGCAACACTTACAGCAGCAATGGTATTTTCACTTACAGCGTGTGGATCATCAGGAGAGTCAGCAGGAGGTTCAAGTTCAGGATCAAAAGATGCAAGTTCAAGTTCATCAAAATCAGACGATCTTATCTCTATCGGTTTTGCACAGGTTGGTCATGAGTCGGACTGGCGTACAGCAAGTACAGAGTCTTGTCGTTCAACATTTTCTAAAGAAAATGGATATAATCTTTCATTTGTTGATTGTGACAACAAATCAGCAGACCAGCTTGAGGCAGTCAGAAACTTCGTTGAGCAGGAAGTTGACTACATAATCATTGATCCTATTGTTGAGACCGGTTGGGATACGGTATTAAGAGAAGCAAAAGATGCAGGTATCCCGGTACTCGTTATTGACCGTAACATCAAAGTTGATGAAAGTCTTTACACGGCTTGGGTAGGTTCAGACTTCACAGCAGAGGGTGAGTCAGCAGGTGCTTGGCTTAAAGCATATCTTGAAGCTAAGAAGAAGACAGACAAAGTAAACATTGTAACTATCGCAGGTACAAATGGTTCTTCAGCACAGATTGGTCGTACAAAAGGTTTCAACAAATATGTTGAGGCAAATGGCTGGAATCTTCTTGATGAGCAGGACGGTGACTTCACACAGGATGGTGGTCAGAAGATTATGGAGTCTTATCTTAAGTCATACAAAGATATTGATGTAGTTGTATGCCAGAATGATAACGAAGCATTCGGTGCTATCGATGCATTAAAGGCAGCAGGTAAGACATATGGCAAGGATGGAGATATCATCATTATCTCATTTGATGCTACAAACGCAGGTCTTAAGAATGTAAAAGAAGGCTCTATCAATGCAGACTTTGAGTGTAACCCACTTGCAGCTCCATATCTAGAGGACATCATCAAAAAGATTAAGGACGGTGGAAAACCTGACAACCAGAAAGTATATGTTGATGAAGCATGCTTCGCTTGTGATGACACAGTTTCATCATTCAAGACAGATGAAGGAAAAGAAATTACTATGACAGTTGTTGATGACAAAGTTCTTAAAGAGCGTGCATACTAAAATATGTTTGCGATTTGAATGTGTTGACTAAGTACACAGATGCTTGAACAATACGGTGCAGGTATAGGAACTGATTTAAGCATATAAAACAAAATGTAAGAGAATCCGAACAGCATTCATGACGGTATAGTATTACTAGTTTAGACCAAATTAAGGTGCTAAAACCGGATTCTCTTATTATTTTGAAAATATATGAAAATTTTTAAGAAGATATGAATATTGAAATTTTCATATGTTCTCAAAAAAGACATGAAAGGAGACAGTGTAGATGAAGGAAAATGAAGTTTTAACTATGCGTGGCATAAATAAGACATTTCCCGGAGTAAAAGCTTTAAACGGTGTTGATTTTACACTTAGAAAAGGAGAGATACACGCCCTGATGGGTGAGAATGGTGCAGGTAAATCGACATTGATAAAGGTACTTACAGGTGTATATGACTTTGAAGCCGGTGAGATACGAGTTGACGGGACTGATGGACCTGTCGTAAATCATTCAACGCAGGAGGCACAGGAAAAAGGAATCGCAACAGTTTATCAGGAAGTAAACCTCTGTCCTAACCTTACGGTTGCAGAAAATCTTTTTATAGGAAGAGAGCCAAGAAATGCTCTTGGACTTATCCAATGGAAAAAGATGAACAAGATGGCACAGAAGATAGTAGATGATCTTAATATAGACATTGATGTTACTGTTGCTCTTGAAAATTATTCGGTTGCATTGCAACAGATGGTAGCCATTGCGAGAGCCGTGGATATGGATTCAAAGGTTCTTATTCTTGATGAGCCTACATCTTCGCTTGATGACAGCGAGGTTGAGAAGCTGTTCAAGATGATGCTTAGGTTGAAAAAAGAAGGTGTAGGAATTGTCTTTGTAACACATTTCCTTGAACAGGTTTATGCAGTATGTGACATGATAACCGTTCTTAGAAATGGTGAGCTGGTCGGAGAATATCCGGTTGCAGAGCTTCCAAGAGTAGAACTTGTTGCAAAGATGATGGGTAAGAACTTTGATGATTTAGCTTCTATTAAAGAGGCGGAGAGTTCGGTACAGGATGAGATTATCATTGATGCAAAAGGACTTGGACACAAAGGAAAGATAAAACCTTTCAATCTTGTTATACACAAAGGAGAAGTTATCGGTCTTACCGGACTTTTAGGTTCAGGACGAAGCGAACTTGCCAGAGTTATCTATGGTGCCGACAAATCGCAGAGTGGTACTCTTAAGGTAAAAGGAAAAGAAGCTAAAATAAATTCACCTATAGATGCCATGAAGCTTGGCATGGGATTTTTGCCGGATGACAGAAAGGCTGAAGGTGTTATCGCAGATCTTTCAATTAGGGAAAATATGATACTTGCGGTTCAGGCAAAGCGTGGAATGTTCAGACTTCTGCCAAGATCAGAGCAGGAAAAGATTGCTGACAAATATATAAAGGAAATACAGGTTAAAACACCTAGTATGGAAGTTCCTATAAGCCAGTTGTCAGGTGGTAACCAGCAGAAAGTAATCCTCGGTAGATGGCTTGCCACAAATCCTGATTTTCTTATTCTCGATGAGCCTACAAGAGGTATTGATATAGGAACAAAAACAGAGATACAGAAACTTATAATCAAACTTGCCAAAGAAGGCAAGGCTGTAATATTTATCTCATCTGAGATTGAAGAAATGCTTAGAACATGTGATAGAATGGTCGTTTTAAGAGACGGTGTCAAAGTTGGAGAGATTGATGATGAAATGACACAGAATTCTATCATGAAAGCTATTGCGGGAGGTGACAAGGATGAGTAAGGAGAAGAACTCGTTTTGGAAAAAATGCACGGGAAGTAAATTGTTTTTTCCTGCCGTGTGTCTGCTGGTGGTGATACTTGTGAATGTTATCAAATCACCAAGTTTTTTACAGATTTCAATAAACAACGGAGTATTGTATGGAAGACTTATAGATATTGCAAACAGAGGTAGTGAGATTGCGATACTTGCAATAGGAATGACACTTACCATTGCTGTTTCAGCGGGTACTGATATATCAGTAGGTTCGGTAATGGCACTTGTTGCATCCTGCTGTTGTACATCACTTGTAGGATATGGAGTAAATTCAGCTTCATCTGTTAAGATGCCTATCATCTTCGGTGTACTGTTTGGAATCTTTATCGGTGGTGTCTGCGGATGCTTCAACGGTTTTATGGTTTCAAATCTTAAGGTTCAGCCGATGGTAGCGACGCTTGTACTCTATACGGCTGCAAGAGCCGTAGGTCTTGTTGTAAGCAACAACCAGAATACATATGTTCATGTAAAACAGTATAAATATCTTGGAAACTTCTGGCATATAGGAGGCTGGGAGTGCCCGATACCTACACCTATATTTGTAGCGGCTATATGTGTTATACTTGCAACACTTCTTCTTAAAAAGACGGCACTGGGAATGTATATACAGGCTGTTGGTATAAATCCAAAGGCTGCAAGGATTATGGGTATAAATTCAGGACTTATCATTTTCTTATGTTATGTAATATGTGGTCTTGGTGCAGGTATTGCTGGAACTGTTGCATCATCGAGAATTTATTCGGCTGACTCAAACAACATAGGTCTTAACTTTGAAATGGATGCTATCCTTGCCGTAGCACTTGGTGGTAACAGTCTTGCGGGTGGTAAATTCTCACTTGCCGGTTCTATCATCGGAGCATATACGATACAGGCACTTTCTACAACGCTTCTTGCTTTCGGTGTAAAGACTGAGCAGGCTCCTGTTATTAAAGCTATTGTTATTGTTATAATCGTTGTTATACAGGCTCCTGCAATCCAGAGTTATATGAAGAATAGAAAAGCACGCAAAGCTGGTGCTACCGGAGGGGAGGCTGTTGCGAAATGAAAAATAAATTAAAAATTGGAGGCAATAATCTTTTATTGCTCATTACGATAGTTCTTTTTATTGTTATGTACGGAATAGGTTGTGTTATATATGAAGATAAAGGTTTCGGACATTTCCAGACATTGTTAAATCTTCTTATAACAAATGCAGGTCTTATATGTGTAGCCTGCGGTATGACCTGTGTAATGCTTACCGGAGGTATCGACATTTCGGTAGGTTCACTTGTCGGACTTGACTGTATGGTAATGGCATACGGCATGACAAATCTTAAATGGAGTCCGGTTGTTGCTATAGCGGTTGTATTGATAATCGGTCTTGTGTTTGGTGCCGTTCAGGGATTTCTTATCGGTGTGCTCGGCATCCAGCCATTTATTATAACAATGGCAGGTATGTTCTTTGCAAGAGGTATGATAGCCGTTATCACAACTGATATGGTAAACATTAGTAATGAAACATTTGCAAAATGGGCAGACTGGAAACTTCAGCTTCCATTTGGCGGTTACACTAATAGACACGGTGTTATGATGAACCCTTTCATCAGAATGCCTGTTATCATCGCACTTCTTGTAGTTGTCATAACATTCATAATCCTTAAATTCACAAAGTTTGGCCGTTCTCTTTACGCTGTAGGTGGAAGTGAATCATCAGCAAAACTTATGGGATTAAATGTTAAAAAGACAAAGATGAAAGCGTATATGTTATCTTCATTGCTTTGTTCTATCGGTGGAATATTATATTGTCTGAACAGTATGTGTGGATTCGTTGCACAGGCAAAATTCATGGAGATGGATGCCATCGCTTCATCAGTAATCGGTGGAACGCTTCTTACAGGTGGTGTCGGAAATGTTATCGGTACATTGTTCGGTGTACTTATCAAAGGTACTATTGATACACTTGTAAATACAAACGGAAAACTTCTTTCATCATGGTCAAGTATCGCAATATCAGCACTGCTTTGCTTCTTCATAGTTCTTCAGGCTGTATTTGCACTTGTTAAAGAGAAAAAGAAAGAGTGATGAATTTACAAACAGTAACAGAATAGTCTTTTTATAGCTGAACTGTTACTAAAAAACCATATTTTACTTGATTAAATGTTTTTTTTAAGGTATTATTAGTATGGTGTTAAGAAAAAACTAAATTATTTTAGGAAAAAATATCATCTGATGTTTTTGGCAGACTTAACAGCCAGAAACATCAGATGTTGTTGCATTAAAACAAATTAAAAAATATCGAGAGGAAAAGGAGAAGTAGAATGGAAGTAAGAAATTATAAATTTTGGTTTTGTACCGGTTCACAGGATTTATATGGTGATGAGTGTCTCGCAAATGTAGCAGCTCACTCAAAACAGATTGTAGAGGCTTTAAATGCTTCAGGAAAACTTCCTTTTGAGGTTGTGTTAAAACCAACTCTTATTACAAATGAACTTATAAGAAAAACATTTAACGATGCAAATAATGACCCTGATTGTGCAGGTGTTATCACATGGATGCACACATTCTCACCTGCAAAATCATGGATATTAGGACTTCAGGAGTACAGAAAACCTTTACTTCATCTGCATACACAGTTCAATATGGAAATCCCATATGACACGATAGACATGGATTTCATGAATGAAAATCAGGCAGCACATGGTGATAGAGAGTACGGTCATATCGTATCACGCATGAAGATTGAGCGTAAGGTTGTTGTCGGACACTGGTCAGATGAAAAAGTACAGGAAAAGATTGGTTCATGGATGAGAACGGCAGTCGGTGTTGTTGAGAGCAGCCATATCAGAGTTATGCGTGTAGCTGACAACATGAGAAATGTTGCTGTTACAGAGGGTGACAAGGTAGAGGCTCAGCTTAAATTTGGCTGGGAAGTAGATGCTTATCCGGTAAATGAGATCGCAGATGCGGTAGCAGCAGTTTCAGAGTCAGATACAAATGCACTCGTCGATGAATATTATGATAAGTATGATATTCTTCTTGAGGGCAGAGATCCTGCAGAATTTAGAAAACATGTGGCAGTACAGGCTCAGATAGAAATCGGTTTTGAGAGATTTTTAAAAGAAAAAAATTATCAGGCAATCGTAACACATTTTGGAGACCTCGGTGCACTTAAGCAGCTTCCGGGACTTGCTATCCAGAGACTTATGGAAAAAGGTTACGGATTTGGAGCAGAGGGTGACTGGAAAGTTGCAGCAATGGTTCGCCTTATGAAAGTCATGACAGCAGGCATGAAAGATGCAAAAGGAACATCGATGCTTGAAGATTATACATATAATCTCGTACCGGGTAAAGAGGGAATACTTGAAGCTCATATGCTTGAGATTTGTCCGTCAATCTCAGAGGGTCCTATCCAGATTAAGTGCCAGCCTCTTTCAATGGGCGACAGAGAAGATCCGGCAAGACTTGTATTTACATCGAAGAACGGCCACGGTATCGCAACATCACTTATCGACCTCGGAAACCGTTTCAGACTTATTATAAACGATGTAGAGTGCAAGCAGACAGAGAAGCCTATGCCTAAGCTTCCTACTGCAACAAACTTCTGGACACCTGAACCGGACCTTTATACAGGAGCAGAAGCATGGATACTTGCAGGTGGTGCACATCACACGGCATTTACATATGACCTTACTGCTGAGCAGATGTGTGACTGGGCAGCAATGATGGGAATAGAAGCAGTCGTTATAAATAAAGATACAAATATCAGAGATTTCAAGAGAGATCTTATGCTCGGTGATATTGTTTACCGTTAGAGAGCAGATTATAATGCACGCTATGCACATAAAATGTGTGCAGAAGTAAAAATAATATGCTGCAGTACAAAAAAGGCAATACGCAGCATCAGTAGGTAAATACCATATAAATTATGACAAACAGACAAATAAAACATCATAAAAGCAGGAGGAGAAAAGTTAATGAAAGATATAATTGAAAGTGGAAAGACAGCTCTTGGTATTGAGTTTGGTTCAACAAAGATAAAGGCAGTTCTTATCGACGAAAACAACAATCTCATTGCTACAAGCGGACACAAATGGGAAAACAAATATGAGAACGGTGTATGGACATACAGCCTTGATGACATCTGGTCAGGACTTCAGGACTGCTACAGCAAACTTGCCGCAACAGTTAAAGAAAAATATGACGCAGAGATAACAAAAATCGGTGCTATGGGATTTAGTGCAATGATGCATGGATATATGGCATTTGATAAAGATGATACTCTTTTAGTACCATTTAGAACATGGAGAAATACTACCACTTCTGAAGCTAGTGACAAGCTTACTGAGGTATTTGATTTCAATATTCCACAGAGATGGAGTATTGCACATCTTTATCAGGCAGTCTTAAATAAAGAAGCTCATGTTAAAGATGTAAATTTCTTTACAACGCTGGCAGGATATATCCACTGGCAGCTTACAGGAAAGAAAGTCCTCGGTGTAGGTGATGCATCAGGAATGTTCCCTATCGACAGCACAACAGGTGATTATGACGAGAATATGCTGGGTCAGTTTGATGAACTTGTTGCTCCGGAAGGATTTGCATGGAAAATTAAAGATATTCTTCCGAGTGTTCTCTCAGCCGGTGAAGACGCAGGTGTCCTTACGGAAGAGGGAGCAAAGAAACTTGATGTTTCAGGAAAACTTCAGGCTGGTACAAGAGTTTGCCCTCCGGAAGGTGATGCCGGAACAGGAATGGTGGCAACAAATAGTATTAAGGTAAGAACAGGTAATGTTTCAGCAGGAACATCAGTATTTGCAATGATAGTTCTTGAAAACAGACTTAAAAAAGCTTACAGACAGATTGATATGGTTACAACTCCTGTAGGAGATGCAGTAGCAATGGTACATTGTAACAACTGTACATCAGAGATAAACGCATGGGTTGACCTCTTTAGTGAGTATTCAAAACTCATGGGAATAGAAGTAACTCCTGAGGAAATCTTTGATAAGTTATTTAAACAGGCATTACTTGCAGAAAAAGACGGCGGTGGAATCGTTGCTTATAACTACTTCTCAGGTGAGCATGTAACAGGATTTGAAGAAGGTCGTCCGTTACTCGTAAGAGAGACAAATGCAAAATTCAATCTTCCAAACCTTATGAGAGTTCAGCTCTACACGGCACTCGGTGCATTAAAGACAGGTCTTGATATTCTCTTTAAAGAGGAAAAAGTTGAGGTTGACTCAATCTTTGGTCATGGCGGATACTTTACTATAAAAGGTGTAGGTCAGAAAATTCTTGCAGGTGCCATCAACACTCCTGTATCTGTAATGGAGACAGCAGGTGAAGGTGGAGCATGGGGAATTGCAATTCTTGCATCATATATGGTAAACAAGAAAGACGGACAGTCACTTCAGGATTACTTAAGCAATGAAGTATTTGCAAACCAGCACGGTGAGGTTGTAGAACCTGACCCTGAGGATGTAAAAGGATTTGATGAATTTATCGAGAAATATACAAAGTGTCTTGCAATCGAGAGGGCAGCAGTAGAAAATCTCGAAAATACAAGATAGCAGAACTTTATAAAAGATAATCTTAAATTTACGAACAGGCATGGCGGAAGATGTCAGGTTTGTGAGTGAATAGTGATAAGAGCTGCATATTGATATTAAAGTCGTGATATTATATTATAATATTGGACAGTTTGATATTGATATTGCAGCTCTTATTTTTTGTGAGCTGTTATGTACGCTCGGTTTCTCCTCAAAACGAGTCATTTCGGCTGGACTTTTGATATACTGTTTCCATTTTCTCATTGTAATACCGTGTACGTATACATACTTTGTATGTATTGCGAAAATGTCATTGTATATCAAAAATCCATCTCGAAATTCTTCGTTCAGAAGATTTAGAGAGCACATTGTTAAAAAACGGAGGATAAAATGAAAGTTATAGTTATGGATATGGACGGGACACTTTTAAATGATGATAAGAAAGTGACCGAATATACAAAAAATGTTTTGCGTGATATGAAAAAGAGAGGTATGCGTATCGGGATTGCGTCGGGCCGGCCGATAATAGGTGTAAAGAGAACAGTTGAAAACCTCGGTATCTCTGACATAATTCAGTTTATGATCGCATCAAACGGTGCAGAACTTTTTGATGTGGAGGACAAAGAGAAAAAGGACTTTTATAAACTTGATGTTGATACGATATTTGAGATAATTGATGAGTATGAGCAGTTTGACTTAAATCCATATGTGTATCAGGGGGAGGACTGTTATGCGGCAAGAAATGACTCGACAATAGAGAGAGCCGCAAGAAACAATCATCTTGGCATACATTTATGTGATATGAAAAAAGAAGTTACGACACCTCAGAGTAAATTAGTGTTAAGCACTCCGCTTGAAAAAATGGAGTCAGTTGAAAAGTTTTATGAGGAGCATAAATCTGAAAAATACCGTGCATTTAAATCGCAGGCTGATATGTTTGAATTTGTCCACCCTAAGCTGTCAAAGGTTTACGGTATCAGATATTATTGTGAAAAATACGGATATGATATATCACAGGTTGTGGCTTTTGGTGATACAACAAATGACCTTGAAATGGTGAGAGATTGTGGAACCGGTGTGTGTATGTGCAATGGAACAGATGATGTAAAAGCAGTTGCGGATATTATCACAACAGACAGTAATGACGAGGACGGGCTTGCAAAGACACTTAAGGAAATAATAAATAATGTTAATTGGGTGTAAAGGAATTTGAGAAAAAAACCGAAATTTTAAATAGTATAAATATATAGATTGTAGGATGGAAGAGAAAGGGGTATAGATATGGTTTACATTAAAGCAAATAATGAGATAATAAAGGTTTATCAGAACGTGATAACATCTAAGAAAGAGCGTGTGGAGTGGAATGGTGATATTGTAATAAGAAAAAATGCGATGATACTTGTCGGCAGACTTCGTTCTATGTATTTTGAACTCAGCTCAAGGAGGGTTTATTCAGATATTGAGGAATTTTCTCTTGACCCTGCCAAAGCATTTGAGATAAAAGATAATATACTTCTCACAAACATAATAAATATGATGTTATATCCTTTCGTAAAATGGGGAGCAATAAAGGGAATTAATGTTGAGAAGGACTATATGGTGCTCGCTGCTTTGTTTTCGCAGATTTTTAAGGAGATAGATGTTCAAACATATTTTACTAAGACGAGCATGAAATTTTTCAACGACGAAATTCAGATTACTTTTGAAGATGCTATGGAAAAATGTATTGAACATATTGAAGAACAGCGTGAAGATAGAGAGTTTTTGGAAAAGTTAGAAGGAAGTATTGAAGATAAAGACACGGGGAAAAATATTTTGCAAGATGACGGAGGTGCAGAAATATATAAGGGGTATACGAAGGATGGGCGTATAGTTAATATAAATCCGGAAAGAGGTATAAGGACAAAAGCAGGTCTTTGGCACAGTATTAGATGGATTATCGGAAGTTACGATTTTAAAAAGGAAAAATTTGATGAAGAATATGCAAATTCGCACAGGATAGGAAATAATTTTTACATGGTTCCATATAAGTGTCCGAAATGTGGGGAATTTCTTCATATGGTTGTTTTCCCTAGCGGAAAAGAGTATGTTATAGATACTGAAGAGGGAAAGGTCTATATTGCGAGAGCATATACCTGTGATAATTGCAAAACATTTTATACGCCAAGCCCGGACAGACTTCTTAAAGAGGGGGATATATACATACTTGATTTTGATAACGATGAGTATGCGGCGAGAGATTATGCACTGCTTTTAGGAAGAAAAGGTGCAAAGACGGCAAATTGCCACTTCAATGTGTATCAATCTGATTATAAAAGGGAGCTTTCCAGGGGTGAGAAAAGACTTAGTGAGGTATGCCAAGATATTGAACATCTCGCTAATTATGAACTTGAGACGCTAATCACAAAGATGGATGAGGGGTTCTTTTCTGATTATGAGAAAGAGAAATTTTATGCGACAATAGAGCAGGAACTTGAATATCGTGAGAAGATAAGAAAAAAGAAAATTAACGAGATTAGGAAAGAAGCAGAAGAAAGAAGAAAACTGGAAGCGAGTTTACGAGCCAAAGAGGCAGGAAATAATAAATATGATGGAGATGACAATATTAGTGATAATATTAAAGATGTGTTACAGGTTTACCAAAACATCAGTGAATATTACAATTTTTTGGAGGCGGCAGTAAACGAACAGGAGGAGAAAAATAAAGTATCCGAAAGAGATTATGGAGTCGAAGATAATACAAATAGTGGTTTAAATTTAGAAGACGGATTACAGAAAAATAAGGCAGAAGCAGATAATAAAAAAGATGGAAGTAATTTAGGCAAAAACGATATAGCCGGCGAAAATATTACTGCGGGAGATGGTTATTATGATGAGAATATAAGTGATGGCACAAAAAAAGACATATTAAACGGCGGTTTGGAAAATAGTATTGAAAGTGGAGAGGACAGGGTAGTTTCTAATAGTGACGGAGAAAAAGATAATTATGCTGCAAATTCAGAAAACGGTATTGAAAAAGAAAAAGCAGGGGATAATACAGGAACTGTAGAACAAAGATATAATGAGGGTGGCACTGACAAGGTGATAAGGTGTCCGTCACTCTATGATGTGCTTATAGATATGGGCAGGACGGCAAAATATTCAGAGATAGTTGAGTATATAAAAAAGGTTAAAAGGTCAGAAGGTGAGGAGCAGAAAAAACTTCATTGTTTGGATGTACTTACAAAAATGTGTAAAACGGCGGCAAAAAAAGAGGTAGAGTATATAGTATCTCATCTTCCGGAAAATATAAACTTTGACAGATATAAAAGAACAAAAGAAAAACTGATGACTTACATGGAGATAGATGTTAGTCCGTATATCAAGATTGTTGATACAAAGCGTGATAAAGTTGAGTTTGATGAATTAAATAAGCTTGTAGAGGGTGTTGACAGAAATAACAGAAATGAATTGCTCGATGTGATGGAAAAGATAAAGAACGGAGAGTATGAGAAACGAAATTCGGACAGATTTGTCGAGGGACTGAGAAAGCGTGTATATGCTATGGATGAGGCAAAACTCAGAGGTATATGTCCAAATCCTGAGTACATAACATTTGACGAGGGACTCAAGGCGATAAAAGAGATAGAGGAGGGAATTTTTCTGCCTGAACTTAAATCAAATATGCTGCAGCTTATAGACAAGAAACTTACAGCATTAAAGACGGAGGAATGTGAACTTCTTGTAAGAAAACTGAAGCGTGAACTTGACGGAAAAATATCCAATACATCAAAAATTCATTTTTATGATATAAGAAAAATGAGAGATGGAGAAAGTAATGACAAAGAATCTTCATTTGTTAAAGTTGCAATAAGTACATACGCATATGCGGCAGAAAAATATGAGTATCCCATCATAATATGTGATTCTTCGCTGTTTGGCAGTGGAAAAGAGGGCTTTATAGTCACACCTGATCATATATTCTACAAGGGTTTTATAAAATCAGGTTCAGTAGATGTAAAAAAAATAAACGGCATATTTTCTCAAAAAAATGGACTTGTGATGTTACATATGGAGAAAGGCTGTATAAAGATGCCGTGCACTCTCAGTAAAAATGATGAAAAAAACCTGGCGGAAGTGCTGACATCATTTGTTGATTATCTTAAATTAAAGCCGGAGTCAAGAAGTATTAAGTATATGTCAAAACAGGAACACAAGGTAAAGTGCTGCTATCGCTGTGGTCATATATTTAGGGACGGAAATATTTGTCCAAAATGCGGCAGCAGCTTTAACAGCTAGTGTACTTACCTGCCGGCTTAAAGCTAAATAACATAGGGTAAGTTTTCAGTCGGCAGGACGGGAAATGAGTTGTATCGGTAAATAGGTAAAAAAGCCTGCAATCGGTTGACAATCGTCATGAATATGGTACAATGTAGTAATAAAAACTACATAAGATAGAGGTTGGCACAAAGATATTTAGAAATAGAAAAGACCGACCGGTATCATAGAAAGATATATTTGTTACTGTTCGAGCCTGAATTTGAACAGCAGCAGATTAAAAGACGGAGGATTTGCCATGGATTATCAGTTAATCAGCGACAGCTCATGTGATCTTGAGCAGAGTTTAAGAGAAAAGTATGACATAGAGGTAGTACCTTTTTATATATCATTTGATGAGGAAAATTATCAGAAAGAAGTTGAAGAGATAGCGATAGATGATGTTTACAGGAAAATGGTGGATTTTCCTAAGCAGTATCCTAAAACATCACTTCCTTCTGTTCAGAATTATGTGGATGCATTTACTCCGCACGCAAGGGAGGGCAGGGCGGTTATCTGTATATGTATTACTACTTCATTAAGCGGCTCGTACAATTCAGCTTGCAATGCAAAAGAGATTGTCTGCGAAGAGTATCCTGATGCAAAGATAACAGTTATCAATTCACTTGGGGCAACCGTACTTCAGGGACTTTATGTAATTCAGGCAGCAAAGCTGAAACAGTCCGGAGCTTCTTATGATGAAGCAGTAGAAAAACTTACATCAAAGGAGTATCTTTCAACAGGACGGATATTCTTTACTGTGGGAAATACGGATTATCTTAAACATGGTGGAAGAATAGGAAAAGTGGCAAGCGTTGCTTCGAGTGCACTTAACTTAAAACCTATAATAACACTTAAAGACGGCTCGATAGATGCATCAGGAATTGCCAGAAGCCGTAAAAAATCAATAGCAAAAACGTATGAGCTGTTAAAAAATTATTTTGCTGAAAATGGTGAAGATCCTAATAACTATGTTTATAGGGTGGGATATGGATATGACAGAGAGGAAGGACTTGAATATAAAAAAGAGCTTGATGAGGTTATGCGTGGTCTGGGACTTAAAGAGGAGACAGGAATAGCTCATATAGGTGCAACGATATGTGTTCACACAGGACCTTATGCGATAGGAGTCGGTCTTATAAAAAAGATACAGAATTGATTTCAGTATATATACGAAATACCTTATATTTACAGGGCTGAACTGATGGAAATATCGTATTTTTTGTTATGAATATGTATGTGTGAAAAATACAAGATGCCGCAAATATACAGTATAATGGAGATTAACGAGATTGTATTTTGAATGGTATAGTGGTATAATATAAATATAAGAGAGATCTGTTACCTAAGTGCTGGAGAGACAACTTAGGCAACAGCTTTTTTGATAACAAGGTACATAATATGCTAAAAGTAAACAAAAGGAGTGATTTTTATGGAAGAAAATAATATTCAAAAATCATGGCAGATTAAAGAAAAACAGAGTGTAAAATACCGATTAAAGAAAAATGTGGCATATGTGACTAATCTTACAAGCATTGCAGCATTGGTTGCCATAATTGCTTTACTGATAGTAGGTAAACAGTACAGTAATGCATTGACAAGTTATGGTTTTATACAGGGTGATATAGGAAAGGCAATGACGGTACTTGCCGGTTCACAGAGCTCGGTAAGAGCGACTATCGGATATCTTGATGAGAGTGCCATAAAAGACCAGAAGAATCGGTACAAACAGAAAAGAGAAAAGTTTGATAAATACTTTAAGAATATTGAAGTTAATCTTCATTCAAGCAAGGAAAAAAGCCTTTATTCCTCAGTATCTTCTCTTGCAGATGAGTATTGGACTCTGGCTGATAAAATTGTTGAAGAAGGTGCCACGACAGATTCAAAACTTTCACAGGATGCACAGACACATGAGATAAATAAACTCTCACCTAAGTATGATGAGATATACAGCAACATGGGATCTATCATGGATTATGAAGTTGCACTGGGAAACAGTACAAAAGAGATGCTTTCTATCATTGAGATAGTTACTGTAGTTGTAGTTATCATTGTTATGGTAGTTGCAAGAATCCAGTCAACAAGAAAGAGCGAGAAATTTGCAGAGGGTATTCAGGTTATACTCCGTGCGACATCACAGCGTCTCACTAAACTCGCAGAAGGTGATTTCGAGACACCATTCCCTAAGAGCGATTATGAAGATGAATTTAACGATATGATAAGAGATTCAGAGGGGATATCAGAAGACCTCAAGAAGATAATAAAAGATATTGAGAATATACTTGGAAGTATGTCAGTCGGAAATTTTGTGGTTCAGTCAGAATGCAGAGAACGCTATAAGGGAACATTTAATGATATCATTGTAGCCATGAGAGGTCTTCGTGACCAGATGGTAGAGACGCTCCAGAATGTTGATGATGCAGCAGTTCAGGTTTCAGCAGGTTCAGACAATCTTGCACAGTCAGCACAGGCACTTGCAGAAGGTGCTACAGACCAGGCAGGAGCAGTACAGGAACTTACATCTACTATTGCAAATATCACGGCAAGTGCAGAGCAGAGTGCTCAGAATCTTATCGAGTCACATCAGCAGGCAAGAGAATATGCAAGACAGGCAGATGAGGGGCGTCAGCAGATGAAAGATCTTGCAGTTGCGATGAAACGCATCACAGATACATCAAAACAGATTGAAAACATTACGACGCAGATAGAAGATATAGCATCACAGACAAACCTTCTTTCACTTAATGCATCTATCGAGGCAGCAAGAGCAGGTGAAGCCGGAAAAGGATTTGCAGTTGTTGCAGATGAGATTAGAAAACTTGCAGAGCAGAGTGCTTCATCAGCAGTTAATACACGTGAACTAATCGAAGGTGCTTTAAAAGAAATCGACGAAGGTAATGTTGCAAGTAAAAATGCAGAGGAAGCACTTAAGAGTGTTATTGACGGTATCGAGAGTATTGCAGAAACATCAAAACAGCTCAGTGAAGAGTCAAAACAGCAGGCAGAAGCTATGGAACAGGCTGAGATTGGTGTAAACCAGATATCAGAAGTTGTTCAGTCAAACTCAGCAGCAGCAGAAGAAACATCTGCAACAGGCGAGGAACTTTCGGCACAGGCTGACACATTAAAAGGACTTATAGGTAAATTTATTCTTAACTAATGGTAATTTATAATATACAGTAACAGGACTTTAGAGTTGTTCATGGAGATATGTTCATGTAAAAAGGATTGATGCAGATGCCGTTGCTGATGCAAATATGTTTCTTTCATATGATGAGGAAGAAATAGGCAGATATATGACGACAAATTATGTTTGTATAAAGAAAGGTCTTTCCGTAAGGCAGGCAATGAGCGAGCTTGTCCGTCAGGCAGGTGATTCCGATGTTCTTCCATAAAATAAAGATTGACCCGGCAGTAGCATCAGGACCACTTATCACAACGGTAAATGATCTTGTGGCAGTTGTAACTTATTATGGTCTTGCGTATATTTTTCTGATACAATTATGATATAGTGTAATAAAGAACATAATTATTGTTTACAGTTAAAGTGCGACTAATAGCAGAATAGATAAGATACCGAGAGCACCTTTAAGTTGAGAGAGGGAAAAAATTGACATTACAGCAGTTAAAATATGTGACAATAGTTGCCGAGACCGGTACGATTACCGAGGCAGCAAACAGATTGTATATCTCGCAGCCAAGTCTCACAAGTGCGATACATGAACTTGAAAAAGAAATGAACATCATTATCTTTAACAGAACGAACAAAGGCATAAATATCACAAAAGAGGGCGGGGACTTTTTGGGATATGCCAGACAGGTATTGGAGCAGGCGGCAATACTTGAGGATAAATATAAGAAAAATGCAGGCGGTAAAAAACAGTTCTGTGTATCAACCCAGCATTATTCATTTGCAGTAAATGCATTCGTAGACCTTATCAAAAAGTATGGTCAGGATGAGTATGATTTTTCATTGAGAGAAACACAGACCTATGAGATAATCGAGGATGTTGCCAAAATGAGGAGTGAGCTTGGAATTTTATTTTTAAATGACTTTAATGAAACGGTCATAAATAAGATACTGAAATCGAATGAACTTAAATTTACGCAGTTGTTTATTGCAAAGCCTCATGTATTTATAAGCAGAAAGCATCCGCTCGCAGAAAAAACGATAATAACAAATGATGAGCTTGAGATGTATCCGTATCTCTCATTTGAACAGGGTGAGCACAATTCATTTTATTTTTCAGAGGAAATCTTTTCAGCATCGGAGAGAAAGAAAAATATACGGGTAAGAGACCGGGCAACGCTTTTTAACCTGCTGATAGGACTAAACGGATATACCGTTTGCAGTGGCGTGATAGACAAGAAGCTAAATGGTAAGGATATTATAGCTGTTCCGCTTGCGGATGAGGGAGATATGCGTATCGGTTATATTATGCATAAGAAAGGGATGTTAAGCAGACTTGGGGAAACTTATCTGGAGTCGCTTGGGAAATACTTAACAATGTCAGGAAAGTAGCACAACGGATTATGACTATTGTTTGCTGTTAAAATTAAGAGCTATATTCTATTTTGAAAATAGAGTATGGCTTTTTTTGATGCAGCTATTTGAAAAAATATGATTATATCTATCATGTTTATGTTTGTAAAATGTTATTCATATTGATATTTAAAAATTTAGTGGAATGGAGTAAGATTTTTTTGATATAGTTTTAAACTATGGCTAACCTGTTTTTTTATGTATTATACGATTGGCGGAAATTTAATTATAATGAATTTGTTTTTGAAATAAGAAATAGTAAAGATTAGTTTTTATTAAAATTAGGATAAGTTGAAAAGCAAAAAACATTAATACAAAAATGGAGGGTTGAGATGAAAACATCAGTTATAGGTTTCCCGAGAATCGGAACATTAAGAGAACTTAAATTTGCTTCGGAAAAATATTTTAGAAAAGAGATTAGTGAGGAGCAGCTTAAAGAAACAGCAAAAGAACTTAGAAAAACACATTGGAATATGCAGAAAAATGCAGGAATTGATTTTATTTCAAGCAATGATTTTTCGTTTTATGACACCGTGCTTGACACGGCAGTATTGTTAAATATAATTCCTAAAAGATACAAAGAACTTGATTTGTCGGAAATTGATACATATTTTGCAATGGCAAGAGGTTATCAGGGAGAACACGGTGATGTTAAAGCACTTGCGATGAAAAAATGGTTTAACACAAATTATCATTATATAGTGCCTGAGACAGAGGATGACACGAAGATAAAATTGTCGGGTGACAAACTTTGGAATGAGTATGCAGAGGCAGATGAATTTGGCATCGAAACAAAGCCGATGCTCACAGGTGCGTACACAATGTTAAAACTTTGCAGATATACGGGAAATAAATCTGAAAAAGATTATGTATGTGACATAATAGCGGCATATAAAGAACTGTTACAGACTTGCGGTAAAAAGCAGATAGCATGGGTACAGTTTGACGAGCCGGCACTTGTACTTGATATGGATGATAGTGACAAGGCATTATTCCATCAGATTTATGATGAACTGCTTGCTGTTGAAACAGATACGAAAGTTTTATTGCAAACTTATTTTGGGGATATTCGTGATATTTATGAGGAAGTCATAAATATGCCGTTTGCGGGAATAGGTCTTGATTTCATTGAGGGAAAGCAGACTTGTGACCTTGTTTCTAAATACGGTTTTCCAAAGGATAAGGTACTTTTTGCCGGAGTTGTAAACGGTAAGAATATCTGGAAAAATCATTATGATAAGACATTGAAAGTGTTAAGTGGGCTGAGAGAAAAGGGTATCGATACAGTAATATCAACATCATGTTCACTTCTTCATGTGCCATATACATTGGGAAATGAAGAAAAACTTTCAAAACAATATACGGCTTATTTTTCATTTGCAAAGGAGAAACTTGTTGAGCTTAGTGAACTTGGAAAACTTGCTGACAGTAAAAATTATGCTGAATATGATATATTTGAGAAAAATCATAAGCTTTTCAGTGGCAGCAGGGATTGCACAAATAAAGATGTAAGAAATCGTCTTTCTAAAGTATGTGAGTCCGATTATGTAAGACTTCCAAAGAGAAGTGAGCGTCAGAAAATTCAGAAAGAAGAATTTAAACTTCCGAAGTTCCCGACAACCACGATAGGTTCATTTCCTCAGACAAAAGATGTGAAAGCAAACCGTTCAGCATTTAAGAGAGGGGAAAAGACAGAGCAGGAATATGTTGATTTTAATAAGAAAAAAATTGCCGAATGTGTAAAATGGCAGGAAGAAATAGGCATTGATGTACTTGTTCACGGTGAGTATGAGCGAAATGACATGGTAGAATATTTTGGTGAGTCACTCGGCGGATTTTTGTTCACACAGAAAGCGTGGGTGCAATCCTATGGTACAAGATGCGTGAAACCACCTATCATATGGGGAGATGTACATAGAAATAAACCTATAACAGTAGAATGGTCGGTTTATGCACAGTCACTCACAAAGAAGATTATGAAAGGTATGCTCACGGGACCTGTTACGATACTTAACTGGTCATTCCCAAGAGAAGATATTTCAATAAAAGACTCAATATCACAGATTGCATTAGCAATAAGAGATGAAGTGCTCGACCTTGAAGCAAATGGCATCAAAGTTATACAGATAGATGAAGCAGCTTTAAGAGAAAAACTTCCGCTTAGAAAAACTGACTGGTATAAGGAATATCTCGATTTTGCGATACCTGCATTCCGTCTTACCCACAGTGGTGTAAAGCCTGAAACACAGATACATACTCATATGTGTTATAGTGAGTTTACGGACATAATCCCGGCAATTGACGATATGGATGCGGATGTTATAACATTTGAGGCATCACGCTCAGACCTTTTGATACTCGACTCGCTCAGAGAAAACAATTTTGAGACGGAAGTAGGACCGGGAGTATATGACATTCATTCTCCGAGAGTTCCGTCAGTTGAGGAGATAACCAATGTATTAAAGATAATGCTTACAAAAATAGACAGTGATAAACTCTGGGTAAATCCTGACTGCGGATTAAAGACAAGAGGAATGAAAGAGTCGGACACAAGCCTTAGAAATATGGTTTGTGCGGCGAAGAAGATAAGGGAAGAAGCACAATAATTGATTGCAATGGCATAGTGTATGTGAGGTCGAAGATAAAACTAACAGAGAGTTCCGCTTGCGGAACTCTCTGTTGGCGTTTATAATGGAATATGGTTACAGTTAAAAATCCGACGCATCGTATTGGGTGTTTGTTTTTATATTATATTGAGGGGGAAAGTTTATGCGCAAAGTAAGTATAGGAAAACAGGATTATGAATCGTTAATAAAATCAGGCTGTTTTTATGTAGATAAAACATATTTTATAAAAGAATGGTGGGAGTCACAGGATGATGTAACACTTATCACCCGTCCGAGAAGATTTGGAAAAACATTGAATATGAGTATGTTAGAATGTTTTTTCTCAAACAAATATGCAGGCAGAGGTGATTTGTTTGAAGGATTGTCAATATGGAATGATGAAAAATACAGGCAGCTTCAGGGGACATATCCTGTGATATTTATTAGTTTTGCGGAAATCAAGGCAAATAATTTTAAAGATACAAAAAATGACATGGTATCAGTTATAAACGATATCTACAAACAACATTCATATCTTCTTGAAGATGATATGTTGACAGATGCCGAAAGAAATTTATTTAGACAGTTTGATAATTATTCAAATAACACAAATGTAAATAAAGATATATCAAATGAGACAATATACAGGGCGGTTAAAAATCTTGCGGCAATTTTATATAGAAAATTTGAGAAAAAAGTGATTATTCTTCTTGATGAGTATGATACACCGATGCAGGAGGCATATGTAAACGGATATTGGAATGAGCTGGTTTCATTTACGAGAAGCTTTTTTAATGCAACATTTAAATCAAATCCATATATGGAATGTGCGGTAATGACTGGAATTACAAGAGTATCTAAGGAAAGTGTGTTTTCTGATTTAAATAATTTAAAAGTGATAACCGTTGAAAGTGATGAGTATTCAGGTGTATTTGGTTTTTCGGAAGAAGAAGTATTCTTGGCATTGGATAATTTTAATCTGTCAGATAAAAAGCAAATAGTAAAAGAGTGGTATGATGGATTTACATTTGGAAAACAAAAAGATATTTATAATCCGTGGTCGATAATCAATTTTTTGGAAAATAAAAAAATTGACACTTATTGGGCGGATACAAGTTCAAATTCACTTATAGACCATTTAATGAAAAAATCAGTTCCGGAAATTAAGGAATTGATGGAATTATTATTAAAAAGAGAAAGTATAGAGGTTACATTTGATGACCAGATAGTTTTTAATCAACTTGATAAAAATAAGAATGCGATATGGAGTCTGCTCGTGGCAAGCGGCTATCTTAAAATAGATTATGTAGAGTATAAGGGATTGCTTTTGAAACCATGGTATCATATCAGTATAACAAATCTGGAAACGATAAGTATGTTTGCGAATATGTTTGCAGGATGGTTTGAAAATCCGGATGCGAGATATAGTGATTTTGTTAAGGCATTGTTGAATGGAAACATAAAAGAAATGAATTATTATATGAATAAGGTAGCTTTGGCAACATTCAGCTATTTTGATACAGGGAAAAATCCATCCGGAACATCGGAACCGGAAAATTTAGCCTCATGCTACGACTGTAAGGGAGTAGCTAATGGCTCAAGTTTGAACGATAGTTCAAACTTGTATGCGATGACTAGGCAGTCATCGCGTTTTTACCACGGATTTGTTTTAGGTCTTATTGTGGAACTTAGTGACAGCTACGAAGTAAAATCAAACCGTGAAAGTGGTTTTGGGAGATATGATGTCATGATAATTCCACAGGACAAAAGCAGCGTGGCAATGGTATTGGAATTTAAAGTGCATGAACCTGACGAAGAAAAAACACTTGAAGAAACCGTGGCATCATCATTAGCACAGATTGAAGAAAAGAAATATGATGCAGAGCTGATAAATGCCGGAGTAAAAAAAGAAAATATTAGACATTACGGATTTGCATTTGAAGGAAAGAAAGTGCTGATAGGTACGGATGAACAGAGATAGAAATAAATTAAATATAATAAATATGATATTAAAAGTGAAACAAGAGAATCAAAAAATACTGCTTATGTAGCATCTAAAGATGAAGCAATGTTCTCAGCAGGCAGTTCAGATACCTAAAGGATTGAAAAAGAGTAAGATACCTAAAAATGCATTTGCAGGGTGTAGGAAAAAGCCAAAGATAAAAGTGGTTAAATGATTTATAAAATTGAAGAGAATCACAAGTTAAACTTGGGGGGGTAGGGACTTACATGAGAGATTGTGAGTTAATAATGATTGATAAGACAGAGAGTTTCGCTTGCGGAACTCTCTGCTGGTGTTTATAATAAAAGATAGTTACAGTTAAAAATCCGACGCATCGTATTGGGTGTTTGTTTTTTATTATATTGAGGGGGAAAGTTTATGCGCAAAGTAAGTATAGGAAAACAGGATTATGAATCGTTAATAAAATCAGGCTGTTTTTATGTAGATAAAACATATTTTATAAAAGAATGGTGGGAGTCACAGGATGATGTAACACTTATCACCCGTCCGAGAAGATTTGGAAAAACATTGAATATGAGTATGTTAGAATGTTTTTTCTCAAACAAATATGCAGGCAGAGGTGATTTGTTTGAGGGATTGTCGATATGGAACGATGAAAAATACAGGCAGCTTCAGGGGACCTATCCGGTGATATTTATTAGTTTTGCGGGTGTAAAACAAAATAATTATTTAGACACAGTTAAAAAAATAAAAAAATGCATTGTTGAATTGTATAATAAATATGACTATATAATAAAAAGTGATATTTTTAATAACAACGAAAAAGAATTATATGCACTTGTAAAAGATACTATGGATGATGTTACTGCACAGGGAACATTAAATACTCTTTCAGACTATTTGAGTAAATATTATAAAAAGAAAGTTATAATTCTTTTTGACGAATATGATACTCCGATGCAGGAGGCATATGTAAACGGATTTTGGAATGAACTTGTTGATTTTATACGAAGTTTGTTTAATTCAACTTTTAAAACAAACCCGTATTTAGAGCGTGCGGTAATGACAGGAATTACCAGGATTTCCAAGGAGAGTATTTTTTCAGACTTAAACAATCTTAATGTGATTACAACTACAAATGACGAATATAATACAAGTTTTGGCTTTACGGAAAATGAAGTTTTTGCGGCATTGGATGAGGCAGGTTTGTCGGAGAAAAAGGATGATGTGAAGCTGTGGTATGACGGTTTTACATTTGGAAAGCACAAGGATATATATAATCCGTGGTCGATTACAAATTATCTTGACAAGAAAGAGTTTAAGACATATTGGGCGGACACAAGTTCTAATAGTCTTGTCGGCAAACTTATTCAAAGAGGTTCGCCGAAAATAAAGAAAGCCATGGAAAAACTTTTAAATGGAGAATATATAACGGTTGGAATTGATGAACAGATAGTGTTTGACCAATTAGATAACGACGAGGATGCGATATGGAGTCTTTTATTGGCAAGTGGTTATCTGAAAGTAGACAGCATGGACATTTGTGTAAGCACAGGAGAGCAGAAATATGAACTGAGTCTTACAAACTTAGAAGTCCGTGTTATGTTTCAGAAATTGATAAAAGGCTGGTTTGGAAGAACGAATGGGGCATCAGATGAATTTGTTGATGCTTTATTGAATGGTGATATAAAAGCAATGAATTATTATATGAATAAAATCGCTTTGGCGACATTTAGTTATTTTGATGTTGGAAATAAACCGTCAGAATATATCGAGCCGGAAAGATTTTACCATGGCTTTGTATTAGGGCTGATGGTCGGTCAGAGAGAGGATTATGCGATAAAATCAAACAGGGAAAGTGGATTTGGAAGATATGACATAATAATGCTGCCATGCAATATTGAGAATAAAAGATTGCCGGCAATTGTTATTGAATTTAAAGTGCATGACAGTGATGAAGAAAAAAGTCTTGCAGATACTGTTGCGGTAGCACATAAGCAGATAGAAGAAAAAAGATATGATGAAGAAATCTTAGCACTTGGTATAGAAAAAGAAAGAATAAGGCATTATGGATTTGCATTTGAGGGAAAGAAAGTGCTTATAGGGTGATAGAAAATTGTATAAGGTATTTTAAAGAAAATGTTTAAAAAACTTAAAAATGATTTATGCACTTTAAAATTTTGATATATTATAGTATAATGAAATCAGATTATACTTTATGATGTAAAAATACTAATGAGTATTGGGGAAGGTGATAATGTAAATGAAAGATGAATATGTGTTATATTTGGATGAAAGTGAGTTTAAAGCATCCAAAACATTTGCAATTGCAGGAATTGCTGTGAAGAAAGAAAATATAGATATGCTGGAAATGAGGGTAAATGAAATAAAAAAACTTATTTGGGATGATAAGTACATTTCAGAAAATAATCCTGTTCTCCATTGTACGGAATTACAGAAGATATTTACAAAAAGAAAAATGAATAATATTTCAGGCGTAAAAGAAGAATATCAGGAGTTTATAAAGAAGTCGGATGATGAAATAGAAAAAATATATTATCAAGTATATGGCAGGATTGCACAATTATTAAAAAAAGCACAAGTGACAGTATTTAGCTGCATCATTAAAATCCAGCAATTAAATGATTTATTTTTTCTGGATAAAGGACATAATGGGATACATCTTATTGATGATAAGTATAATATTGCATTGCAGAAGATTATTGAAAGTTATACACATTATTTGTCGGCAAATGACGGATATGGGGATGTGGTGTACGAAGCCAGAAACAGCACTGGAGAGAACTCTGCAAAGTCACCGGATATAAAACTGACAAATGTATATCATAAAATTCAGGCAAATAATAAAGGTATTGTATATACAGACAGTAAGGTGGTACAGAGTAGAAACAGAACAATAGTGATATTGTCTAAAAATGATAATTTAGCAGGACTGCAATTGGCTGACTTTGTAGCATATAATATTATTAAACTTGAAAATTGCAAAGTTGAACAGCAGAAAACAGACTTTATGAAACTTATTCATAGGTTATCATATAATGGGGGACATCTGATTGAAGACAAAGATCAGAGATCATTCTGGGGGATGATGGTTCTTCCGTCATACTTGAGAATGGGAGAATTACTTGTTACAAATAAAACATTAAAAAATTCGTATAACAATTTGAAAAAAGAAAAGAACAGACTTAAAAAACTTAATGATAGTAATAGCGACAGAATTTTGCAGCTACAAGAGACAGTCGATGCACTTAATAACAGAAATAAAGAATTAGAAAATTACATAAAAAATATTGACACATCTAATAATAAATGATATATTATAAGTGATGACTTTATATCATGCCAATGTAACTTTTTGGTGTTTGCTTACAGTATGTGGCAGATGGTTTAGCCGTTGATATAATATCATTATTTAAAAGGATTAAATGGATAGTTAAAGTTAAAAATAGAGAGAATCTTAGGTGTATTCTCTCTATTTTATTTTTTGCCATTTTCACAAATACCTATTTTATAACATATGGAGAAAAGAAAAATGAACTCACAGATAAATATAAGAGCAGCTAAGATAGAAGATGCTGCAAGATTACTTGAGATATACAGTTATTATGTAAAAGAAACAGCAATCACTTATGAGTATGAAGTGCCGTCGCTTGACGAATTTAAACAAAGAATTTCGCACACGCTTGAAACACATCCCTATATTGTTGCGGAGTCAGATGGAGAAATCATCGGATATGCTTATGCCGATAAATATCATCCGAGAGCTGCATATAGCTGGGATGCGGAGACGACTATATATCTTGACAATAATTTTAGGGGAAACGGTGTTGGCAGAAAACTGTATTCATATCTTGAGGAAATCTTAAAGGCACAGGGGTTTGTAAAAGCAATCGCACTTATCACACCGCCTATGACAGAAGCGGACAACGATGTTTACAGAAGCGTGCATTTTCATGAAAATATGGGATATAAACTTTCGGGCAGACTCACATACAGTGGTTACAAATTTGGTAGGTGGTTTGATACGGTAACTATGGATAAGATGTTGTGTGAGCCACATGAAAATATGGAGTCTGTAAAAACTTTTGATGAGGTCAGGGGACAGTTTGGGATATAAGATGAAAGATAGGAAGTAACAGTTCAGCCCCAAAAAAGATAAGTCAATAATACATGAGCTTGCTCAATGTATTATTGACTTGTTTTTCGGGGCTGAACTGTTACGATAGGAAATGGTATAAACGAAAAAATCATTGACAATCCCCCAGCCACCATTATATAATCAACTTAGTTATGCAAATGCGACGACGGAGAGAAGTAGCATGATTTATCGTTCAAAGCGAGCGAAGGACGGTGAGAGCTTCGCAAAGTGAATTCATGTGAATAACACTCTATCAGCAGCGAACTGAACACAGCCTGCCGTATGCAGCAGATTGAAATCATTATCGGACATAAGTATTGTATTGATAAGGTTTCATACTGTATATAAAGTTTGTCAGTAGGGGAGCCGTAAGCTGCACGACAGACAGCATATGAGTGACTGACAAGACAGTAATTCGGGTGGTACCGCGGACAATAATATGTTCGTCCTGAACTTTTTAGTTTGGGGCGGACTTTTTTATGTTATAGGAAACTTTTCGTTTCCTATAACATAAAAAACACTCCGTGAGGATGTGCATTCCGCTCAAGTACGAAAGAGTCGCAAGCGGCTCTTTATCCCTGTCTGATTTATATACTGTCTGAACTATTTAGTTATTTGCAAAACTATTTTTTAAATTTAATCTGCCTGTACAGATACAATAAATAATGTTAGACGGCATTTTGTCGCCGTCAGCACTTAGTCAGCGTTTTTGGCTGACTTATGTACTGCTACCGGTGACAATATAGCGGGAGCGTGCCGGCGGTATTATATATTGTATCTGTACAGGCATCAAAGAGTAAAGTAAGTTTTGCAAAGACCTGTTTTTTAGGAGGTAAAAATGAACGTAGGAAACATTTATCGTGACAAAACATTAAACGACATTGGCGAGAGCAATGTCGGTGAAACATTAAGACTTGCCGGATGGGTAGAAAATATCCGTGACCACGGCGGTGTATCATTTGTTGACCTTAGGGATATGTACGGTGTTATGCAGGTTGTTATGCGTGACACAAAACTTCTCGATGGTATAAGCAAAGAGGACTGTATCTCAGTTGAGGGGGTCGTAGAGCACAGAGATGAGGAGACATACAATCCAAAGATACCGACAGGAACTATCGAGCTTGAAGCACACAAGGTAGAAGTTCTTGGAAGAGTTTACAGACAGCTTCCTTTTGAGATTATGACATCAAAAGAGACAAGAGAGGATGTTCGTCTTAAATACCGTTATCTTGACCTTAGAAATGCAAAGGTTCGTGACAATATGATTTTTAGATCAAATGTTATAAGTTTTCTTCGTCAGAAGATGACAGACATGGGATTTTTAGAAATTCAGACACCTATCCTTTGTGCTTCATCACCTGAGGGTGCAAGAGATTATATCGTGCCATCACGCAAATTCAAAGGTAAATTTTATGCATTGCCACAGGCACCACAGCAGTACAAGCAGCTTCTTATGGTGTCAGGTTTTGACAAGTATTTCCAGATAGCACCTTGTTTCAGAGATGAGGATGCGAGAGCAGACCGTTCACCGGGAGAGTTCTACCAGCTCGATTTTGAGATGAGCTTTGCAACACAGGAAGATGTATTTAAAGTTGGTGAGGAAGTCCTCACGGCAGCATTTGAGAAATTTGCACCTGAGGGATATGAAGTTACACAGGCACCATATCCTATCATCAGCTACAAACAGGCAATGCTTGAGTTTGGTTCAGACAAGCCTGACCTTAGAAATCCGCTCCGCATTGTCGATGTTACAGATTTCTTCCAGAGATGCACATTTAAGCCGTTCCATGGAAAGACAGTCCGTGCGATAAATGTCCATGCAAAACTTTCAAAGGGACAGCATGAGAAACTTCTCAAATTTGCACAGTCTATCGGAATGGGCGGACTTGGTTATCTTGAAGTTCTTGAAGATAAGTCATATAAGGGACCTATCGATAAATTTATTCCTGATGACATGAAACAGGAAATTGCTGATATAGCAGGACTTACACCGGGAGATACAATCTTCTTTATCGCAGACAGAGAAGCACAGGCAGCTCTTTATGCAGGACAGATTCGTACAGAGCTTGGAAACAGACTTGACCTTATCGAGAAGAACAGCTACAGATTTTGCTATATAAACGACTTCCCAATGTATGAGTATGACAATGAGGAGAAGAAATATATCTTTACTCACAATCCATTCTCAATGCCACAGGGCGGACTTGAAGCATTAAACACAAAAGAGCCGTCAGAAATCCTTGCATACCAGTATGACATTGTATGTAACGGTATCGAGCTTTCATCAGGAGCAGTCCGCAACCATGACCTCGACATAATGGTTAAGGCATTTGAAATCGCAGGCTATACAGAGGAAGACTTAAAGGAAAAATTCGGAGCACTCTACAATGCATTCCAGTTTGGAGCACCACCACACGCAGGAATGGCACCGGGAGTAGACCGTATGATAATGCTTCTTCGCAACGAGGAAAACATCCGTGAGATAATACCATTCCCGATGAACGGAAATGCACAGGATCTTATGTGTGGTGCACCAAACGAAGTAAGCGAGCAGCAGCTTAGAGAAGTGCATATAAAAGTAAGACAGTAAATATGATATGTGATAAGATACTGCTGATAAAATATAGGATTACACAGTTATGTAATTCTGAGTAAAATAACAGATTTTTGAGAAAAAATATTTATTACATTCTTGATTTGTGTTGTGCAGAAGCATAGCAGCATAGAATGTGTAAAGTAAAGAAACAGAAAAAAGCCATATTGTAAATATAATTTTTATATTTGCAATGTGGCTTTTTTTGTTACTGGGATTATCTGTAAGTGTGCTATAATTTAAAAAGTAGAGAGCTGTGTATGAATATTGAAAATAAAAAAATGTAACACAATGGATAGTGTGTTACATTTTTTTACTTTTATGAAAACTTTATTTGAAAATATTTTTTATGAAATATGTGATTTTAGTTAGAACACATGATAAAAGCCGAAATTATTATTATAAAATGATGTGACTAAAAATATATTAGAAGAATTTTGATGATGCATTAAATCTGAATACAAGATTTTTACATTATAAACAGACACAAAACTTTTATGCACAATTACGGTTTACACCTGCAATACGGCAATAATGTTATTTGTGCCCGTATGAAATTTTTTGTTTTCTTTACTGATAGTTTTAATAAGTATGCATTTGAGCATCTCTAAACATAACCTATAACCCAACTGCCACATTGATACAAATTTTAAGCCTGTTTATTGCACTATAGATTTACAAGGCAAAAGACTTCGTCCCTGTCATCTTGATCTATCCCAAGATACCTTGTTGTTATTTTATATGACGAATGATTATAAATACTTGTAAGCAAAGCCGGCGATACTCCTTTTTTCCATGCATGATACCCAAATGTCTTTCTAAGCGAATGACAGCTTACCTTTTGACTGAGCAGACATTTTTTTGCTGCGGATGATATTATACGAAATGCCTGAATCCTGCTAATAGGCTTATCCTTTGATTTCTGCCCAAGAAAAATAAATTGTTCCATCACCTCACATAATTTTACTTTTTTTGCAAAAATCTCTTTTAGAAATAATGCCAACGCTTCTTTTAAATTGTTATTGATAAAAATAGTTGTTTTCTTTCCTGTTTTCTGCTCTTTTACATCAATATGAGATTTAAATGATAACAGACTTTCATTATATACATCTTTCCAACGGAGTTTTAAAATGTCAGATATACGCAAAGCAGTATTAAGTCCGCATACAATAAGAAGATAATTCCTTTTGTTTGGCTTAATCTCACAGTAGTATTTCTTTATCTTATCTAATTCAACGATATCACGAATAGGCTGCGTAATTTTCATTTTTGTAATCCATCCTTTCAATTTTTGCAACAGTTCAGACAAAAAAGCTGAACTGTTACCAATTTTCACATAATTTTTAAAAAAAGCTAAAGTATCCAATCTTACTGCCGATAAATAATATGTAAACAAAAAATGTAACACAATATTCACAGTGTTACATTTTTTATTTTCAATAATTATATAATATTCTCTACCTTTTTCATAATAATTATGAGGATGAAATTTAAACTCCTGCCACAAAAAAAGATCCTGCCATATGGCAAGACCTTTTTTCATTCATAAAAATACTGGTTTATTTGCACAATTCACCTTTGTCAAACTTACTTTTTCCCAATAATCTTTCCTATTATAACCGCTATCACAATAGTAACTGCCATATCAGGCAAAGTATTTCCTACAGGTATATCAACAGTCATAAGATAACGGTAAAGTACAAATCCTATCACCCATATAACTGCATTTATCATATCAACTTTCTTACTGCTCTTATCTGCTTTTAAGATAAAGTAATCTGCTATCTGTATAGCTATCATTGGTGCGAACACCGAACCGATAAGGTACATGAAGTCTGTTATATCATCCATAGGGAATAATATTGCTGCCACTGTTCCTATTACGGTTACTGCTATTGTCACATATTTTCCGTTTAATTTTGATAAAATAGTTTCACTTGATATTCCGGCTGAATATGCATCAAGGAATGTTGTTGTTACTGTTGAAAATACCACTATCAAAAGTCCGATAATTCCAAGCCCTGCTTTTACCATTATCTGTGCAACATCACTTTCTCCCGTAAATATAGCTGCACCCATTCCTATAATATACATCCAGCAGCTTACGATTCCATAAACTATCGTGCTTACAAGTGTTGCCTTTACAGGCTCTTTTGCTTCTCTTGTATAATCACTTATAAGTGGAAGCCATGACAACGGCATAGCTACCGCAAGCTCTACTGCTGCTCCAAAGCTCATGCTGTCGCCTGATACTTTTACTCCTGATGTATCGCTAAAGAATATAACCTTACACATTATTATAGTAAGAATAAATAATGCAGCCATTGCAACAGTATTTATTTTTCCAAGATTTGTTATTCCAATCACAACCCAGAGAATAATAAGAGCACCGATTACAAGACACCACACCCAGTTTCCTGTATTAAATATTCCATTTGCTGCAAGTGCTCCATCATAGATCATAATAGAAGTCCATCCCACAAGCTGAAGCACATTTAAAAATGCAAAAAATTTGCTTCCATCCGCACCAAAACTCATAGTAACAGTATCCATTGCACTTTTTCTTTCTTTTCCACCTATGATTCCTGCACAAAAAAGCATAAGGCAACCTATAATATGACCGATTATGATAGCAAGTATTCCTTTGCCAAAACCGAGCGATGCAAACGATGTTCCCGTAAGTATCTCGGCTATCGAAAGTCCGGCTCCAAACCATATAAGTCCGTTTTCAAATAATGATGTTCTTCCCTTGTTTTCCATTTAATTCCTCTTTCTTACTTCTTATTATTTCTTTTCTTCTTATCTTATATAAATATTTGTGAAACTCCCAATAAACTATATTTTGTTTTTGCAACTTTACATATCATAAACAAGGAGCTTATGACATTTAATATAGTATAAACTCTTTCAAATATAACGGATTGCTCCATTGCTACGCAATTTTGACCCTTACTTCATAAATTCATTGTCACACGCAAATGCGTGGTTCATAGGTCCGCTTCCCTTTCCAAGATCAAGCATTGCCGCAAGTGCTCCTGATATATAATCCTTTGCCCTGAGTACCGCCTTATCAAGGTCATATCCTTTTGCAAGATTTGATGCTATGGCACTTGACAAAGTACATCCGGTTCCATGAGTATTAGGATTGTCTATCCTCTTTCCCGTAAACCACTTGTAATCACCATTTCTATATAAAAGGTCATTTGCATCATTTATCTGATGACCGCCTTTCATAAGCACTGCACAGTCAAATTTTTCACTTATAAACTTTGCCGCTTCTACCATGTCATTTTCATTCTCAATCTTCATTCCTGATAAAACTTCACCCTCAGGTATGTTTGGTGTGAGAACTGTTGCTATCGGAAGCAGTTTTTTCTTCAATGTACTTATCGCATCATCAGTTATGAGTTTTGCACCGCTTGTCGCAACCATAACGGGGTCAACAACTATATTTTTTGCCTTATACTCTATGAGTTTATCTGCGATTTTTTCTATAAGTCCGCTTGCCGATACCATTCCTATCTTTACCGCATCAGGGTAAATGTCCGTGAATATCTCGTCAATCTGCTCTCCTAAAAATTCAGGTGTCACATCCATGATAGCAGTCACACCCGTAGTATTCTGTGCCGTAAGTGCAGTTATCGCACTCATCGCATATACTCCGTTGCTTATCATTGTTTTTATATCAGCCTGAATTCCTGCTCCACCGCTTGAATCACTTCCTGCTATTGTTAATGCTGTTTTCAAATTTATGTCCTCCTTTTTTTTATTTATGTACTCTCGGTATCAGCGAAACTATCACCAATCTGCCTGAGTCAAACGGATATTGACAATCCGTTCCACTGCCTGCTCGTAACACTATTAACTGCTATCGCAGAATATCAGTTTCGCAATTTCCTATAATCGTGCTACATCATATCAAAAGCCACAAAAAAAGAATATACATAACTACCATGCATATTCTCAACATAAATCATTGCAAATCTATACCGACAACTTCCTACGCTGGCATTATCCATCAGGTTATAAGGGTTAAGATACGCAATCTACTCTCAGCCTGTTTCACGCACAAGCTCCCCCGCATCGGCTATTATACATTAAGTTTATAATTAGTGCAAGTTGTTTACAGTATTTTTATGGCAGAACTGTTAATCTTCATCAAACTATGGTATAATTATTTTAGAAAGAAATTTTTCAAAGTTATAATCTAAAAACAGACCAATAGGTCAATAGGTCAAAATGAAAAGGAGGGATTTCTATGGATATTGCAGCACTCTCTATGGGCATATCACAGGCAGATGTAATAAATAATGTTGAAACCGCGGTTCTTGCAAAAAGTCTAGATACAATGAAAGAAAGCGGAGCCGGTCTTATCGACATGATGAATCGTTCTGCTATGGAAAGGTCTGTCAATCCGGAACTCGGTGCAAATATTGATATTACGATATAAAACTGTTTTCTAAAAATTAACCCCCATCTATGTTTTGAATATTTTCATTATACAGATGGGGTAGTTTTTTATTCTTTTTTACTCTATTATTAAATGAGCTGTTGACCTTATAATATCAGTAAAATGTTGAACTTCTCCTTTAGAATATCTATTATTTTCTATCTTATAAGAAAGTAGCTGTCAACACAATAATTTTATATCTATATACAATAATCACTCCATCCACCCTCATCAGTCCCTACACAACTGTTTCGTACCATAAGTTTTCCCTCAAGCTCTGTCCTGACAACACTTTTATGTCCTCCACGCATACGGTCAACTAGAAGATATAATGCAAACTTCCCCATCTCCTCTTTAGGAAGTCTTACTGTTGTGAGCATAGGTCTTGTATATTGTGCTTCTTCTATATCATCACTTGCTATTATAGATGGAATATAATACCTGTTTTTATTTGTTTCAAGGAATTTTAACATCCCGATAGCCGTTATATCGTTTGCACAATATATTCCTGTCGGTCTGTCCTCCGACTGCATAAATTTCTGCATTGCCGCAAACCCCTCCGCTTCTGTCTGCCCGGTCTGTACTATATAATCTGCCTCCGGGTCTATGTCATGTCTGTGCAATGCCTCAAGATACCCACGATACCTCGCTTCATTGTAGCAGTCACCAACATAACCTATACTTGTATGCCCTAGTGATATAAGATATTCTACTGCCATCATGGCAACTTTCTTTCCGTCACACAAAACCTCATCAACCTCATAATTTGTTGAATTACGGTTTACCGAAACGACATTTTTAAATTTGTTATTGAGTTTTTTCAATGCGTCTTTATTACATTTACCAATGATTATAAGACCGTCACATTTCTGCTCAAGCTCATCATACATTTTATCTACCAGCAGATTAAGATCCTCATGACGGCATTTTTTATCATTTGAAAAAACAGGCATATACCAGACCTTTGTCAATATTGCAACCTGTTTATGTATCTCACTTTCTATCACCCGAAGCAATTCATTAAAAAACGGATCTGCCGTTGCCTTTTCCATTCGTGTCATAAGAACACTTACATAATAGACTTTTTCTTCCTTCTCCTTAACTCCCATCTTTAGATTTCTTGCAGCAGTATTTGGGGTGTAATTAAGCTCTATCGCAATCTTCCAGATTTTGTCACGAAGCTTGGGAGATGAACATTTATAATTTGGATTGTTGAGCACGCGTGAAACAGTCGAAGCCGATACACCTGCTCTCTCTGCTATTTTCTTGATTGACATGATTTTTTCCTTTCTTACTTAAGGATGTACTCTATGAACAACGTTTGTCTTTTCCCACTTACATTATATTCATACTCTTTCCCTAGGACAACAATAATATTTGAAATCGTTTTCACACACTGCAATCCCCTGATATTCAGGTATTTCATAATTATATACATATAATATTTCAGCCAAAAAATCCCCTGACATAGCTAATCAGATATCTGCCCCCTCTCTGCTGCCTGCCTGATAATGTTAAAATTGCTGGGTTTTCCGTATTTTCATCCTGTTTCCACAAACTCTCCCCAATTAACTTTATTTGTTCACATTTATTAACATATATTTCACATTTAAAACATTACAGGTTCACACTTCCACGATAATATAAACTTATCAAATGAAACAAAATCATTTGATAAGTGCTTAAATTTTTTTCATACCTTCTCCAAACAGTCAAACGAAAGTTTGACTGTTAGAACCGCTTTCTCCAGCGGTTCTTTTTTTTCGGCAAAACAAAAAACGCAGCTTTATGAAACTCAATTCACAAAACTGCGTTTTTTTATCTGACATACTGTCGACAAATCAATAGTATAATGTGCTATTATGTTGGGCAAAAGGTATTTTGACCCTAACTGATGCTATTTGACTACGATACCTTTTTCCCTGTTTCTACAGGAATATATACTTACATACAAACAATACCGCAAGTATATACATTAAAGGTTTAACTTTCTTTGCTTTTCCACAAAATACATTGATAACTACATATGATATAACACCGAGTGCGATTCCCTCTGAAATGCTATACATAAGCGGCATTGCAAGAAGTGCAAGATATGCCGGTACTGACTCTGTAAGGTCTGTAAAATCTACACTTATGATTGATGAAATCATAAGGAAACCTACAAAGATAAGTGCAGGTGCAGTAGCAAATGAAGGAATTGCAGTAAATATAGGTGCGAAGATTATCGCAAGCAGGAACATAATACCCGTTACTGCTGCCGAAAGTCCGGTGCGTCCTCCTGCAAGTACACCGGCTGATGACTCAACATATGTTGTAGTTGTTGATGTTCCAAGAACAGCTCCGACTGATGTTGCGATAGCATCGGCAAGAAGTGCAGGCTTGATTCTTGGAAGTTTTTCGTTTTCATCGAGCATACCTGCTTTTGTTGATACGCCGATAAGTGTTCCAAGTGTATCAAAAATATCTACAAAGAGGAATGCAAAAAGTACAACGATAAAATCAAGGATTCTGATGCTTGAAAAATCTGCTTTAAAGCACTGTCCAAATGTATCTCCGATAGCTGTAATATCTATCATCTTAAGTGTAGGATATAATGAATAAAATCCGGTGTCAGGATTCGGAACATAAATTCCGACAAGCTGGCACAACATTCCAAGTATCCATGTACTTAATATTCCGATAAGAATAGAACCTTTAACATTTTTTGCATAGAGAATAACTGTTATAAACAATCCGACAAGTGCAAGTAATGCTCCAATTCCTACAGTATGGAAATTTTTTGTAAATCTGACATAAGTAAGAAGTGTAGAATCATCAGCTACTACTATCTTTGCACCCTGAAGTCCGATAAATGCAATGAATAAACCGATACCTGCACTTACACCTTTTTTAAGTGAAGACGGAATTGCATTAAATATAGCTTCACGCACATTTGTAAGCGAGAGCACGATAAATATAAGACCTTCTACAAATACCGCAAGAAGTGCTACTTTCCATGAATATCCCATATTTGCACAAACTGTTCCTGCCATATATGCATTAAGTCCCATACCCGGTGCAAGTGCAAATGGATAATTTGCAAGAAGTGCCATAGCCATACAACCGATAAATGATGCAATAGCTGTCGCAAGAAGTACCGCATCACGGTTCATTCCCGTGCCGCTCAGAATGTTTGGGTTTACGGCAAGTATATATGCCATAGCCATAAATGTAGTAAGACCGGCTATAACTTCGGTCTTTACATTTGTATTATTTTCCTTTAACTTAAATAACTTATTTAACATAAATAATTATGTCTCCTTTTTTGTATTCTACTTTCCCTCATATGTAATCAATGATGTCACATCATACTTAGCAAGTTTTTCTCTTCCTTTAAGACCGGCAAGTTCGAGCAGGAATAAAATCTTAACTACTTCACCGCCGAGTTCCTCGACAAGCCCTGCACAGGCTTCAATAGTTCCGCCTGTTGCGATAAGATCATCCACAAGAAGAACCTTCTGCCCCGGCTTTATTGCATCCTTATGAATTTCAATCTCAGCCGTTCCATATTCAAGGGCATACGATGCTGTAACTGTCTCACATGGAAGTTTGCCCTTTTTGCGGCACGGAACAAATCCTTTGCCGAGTGCATATGCAATAGGCATACCGAAAATAAATCCTCTTGATTCAGTACCGACAACAACATCAAAATCAACATCCCTGACAGCCTCTATCATGGAATCAATAGCAAGTTTAAGCCCGTCCGGATCTTGTATCACTGATGTAATATCACGAAACATTATGCCTTTGCTTGGAAAATCCGGAATACATCTTACATAGTCCTCTAATTTCTTCATTTTATCTGTATCCTCCTTTTAAAATAAGCTAATAAGTAATTGCGAAACTAATTTTAGGTTGTGTTAATTGCACACATTATATGCATTTCGCAAATGCTTAAAATAAGATAATGTCACCTCTCCTATAAGGGAACAGTAACTGCATTTAACTATGCACAATCTTTTTTATTATAGCAAAAAATCACCATATTATCAATATTGGCAACAGTTCAGCCTTAAAAATAGTAACAGCCCCTCATTTATTACCGATTATATTTTTGTGGCTGAACTGTTACTAAAATTAAAATAATGTAAATTTACAAATATATACAATGACAAATACTATCAGGTACACAACCGGTATGCCACGATACAGTCCTTTAAAGTCCTGTCTGCTCATAGTCATATGTAATATGATTGAAATAAATACATACCACAAAAGTACAGTCTGCCATACCGCTAATGCCGCACCATAAGCAGTAAGATAATAATAAATACCCGCACTTGTCAACGCACCGCAGAATACCGGTGCTATCGAAGCCAATGCCTGCTGAATTGACCTCATTATTATATTTCCCCTTGTCACATACTCGACATATCCGAGCCTGTCACCGTCAGGATGAAAGAATACTATTTTGGTAACTTTCGCTCCCGTAACCGTTGCAAGCAGGGCATGAGACAGTTCATGGTGGAATACTCCTATAAAAGTCAGTCTGTTAAATATAAAATAGGTGAAACTGTCGCCAAGAAAGGCTGCTGTCACCGAATAAAGAAGTTTTACAAACTGCTCTATGACAACTCCCGCACCCGGTATTGCAAAAGTCAATATCAATGCTGTCAAAAGATAGTTTACATATATATTATCCATAAATTTCTCCTGTATATCATAAATTAAATATCTGTTAGACAAAAATTTGAGGTGCGGCACATCCGGTACCGCACCCACATACTTCTAAATATGCCAAGTTGTTAAGCTATTTTCTTTATTTCAACATCATCACTTGTTTCTCTCTATTTCCTGCTTCTTAATATAAGTGATAAAGCACATAATTCCACCCCAACAAGGCAGATTATTGTAGGAATAGTCAAGCACAACCCCTTCTTTCACTCATTCTGTTATTTATTTTCGTACTATCAGCTTTCTTATCATATCTACCGGGATAATAAGCACAGCAAGCAACATTGACACAACAAGTGCTTTTACGCTGAGCATCGTTGTATCAAATACCGGACCGCCTATCTGAATGATAATTGTTTGCAATACAAATATTGCTCCCATTACAAGCCCAAAATTTTTATTCTCGCTTATATGCTCAAAGAGATTAAATCTCTCAGATCTTGTATTTAAACTATTTAATATTATCGAATAGATAAAGAAGGCAAACATAAATGTCTTTTCGTAAAGTTCAGGATTTTTACATCCTTCAGGCATTACAAATGATGTTATACCGCCCACATTTTCAAGTATCAGTATTGAACCTAATGTGATAAATATAGCACTGACTCCTATTGCTGACTTGATATACCCGGTGAGGATATTGTCAGTTCTCTTTGCAGGCTTCTCGTCCATATATCTGTTAAGAATAGGTTCGCCACCAAATGCCATTGCTGCAAGCGTATCCATTATGAGGTTTATCCACAATATCTGCACGATTGAAAATGGCTCTGTCCAGCCAAGTATAGGTGCAAGGATGTTCATAAGAAGTGTACTTATATTTACCGTAAGCTGGAAAATAAGGAACTTGCCGACTGATTTTGCCATTGTTCTTGAGTTAAGTACGCAGTCTTTTATTGAAGTAAGACTGTTATTAAGAATAACTACATCACCGGCTTCCTGTGCAACTGCAGTTCCGTCACCCATAGCAAATCCTATATCAGCCTGTTTTAACGCAGGTGCATCATTTACACCGTCACCAGTCATACCACAAACATTGTCAAGCTGCTGTGCGATAGATACTAAACGCTTCTTGTCGAGAGGCTTTGCACGGCTTACAACCTTAAGATGTGGAAGTTCTTTCTTAAGCTCCTCATCTGACATTTTTTCAAGTTCTTCATGTGTGAGAACAACATCGTTCTTCTCATCCACGAGAATACCGGCTTCTTTTGCGATAGCTGTCGCTGTCTCCTCAGCATCACCTGTCACCATGACAACCTGTATTCCGGCACCGTTAAGCACCTCAACTGTCTCGATTGCATCTTTTCTGACATTATCCCTGAGACACAATACTGCAAGAAGTATTTTCTTTCCATCTGCTATCTTTGCAACAGATAAAAGTTTCATAGTACGCTTAGCCTGTGCTTCCATCTGTTTTATAACCTTTTCTTTGTCAGCAGCAGTAAACTCTTTTATGCTTCCGTCTGCTGTCTCATAGTGGGTAATGTCATCAATTATCTGCTCTGTTGCACCTTTCCAGTAAACTACACCGTCGTTAAGTTCCACGATGGCACATTTCTTTTCAGAGTCAAATCCATTATTTTCTTTAACTCTTTTTTCAATTTCATCCTCATCCGGCTTTGCATTGTTGGCAAGAGCATAAGAAAGAAGTGCCCTGTCCATGTTGTTACTTCCGATAGCCTTTCCCTCTGATACTTTAGCAAGGTTATTGACTGTTATCGCATCCATAAAGTCAGCATTTAACAGTTTATCAGCAATCTCTCCATCACCTGTGATAAATTCTACCAAAGAGAGATTTCCCTCTGTGATAGTACCTGTTTTATCACTGAACAAAAGGTTCATATAAGCGGAATCTGAAAATGCAGCTTTGTGGCTTACTAAAATATTCTTTTTATACATTGACTCAGTATTCATTGACTGCACAAGACTGTTCATCATCGGAAGTCCCTCCGGAACAGCCATGATAACGATAGAAGCCATAAGCATCACTGCCTCCGCAACAAGCAAAATAACAAATACCGGAGTAATTGCTTCATTCGCTCTTACGATATTTAACACTACCTGTAAAACACCTGCTATGGCTGCTGCTGAGACACCGAGTTTACCGATACCTGCAGCTACTACCTCAAGTTTAAGGCTTGAAGTGTCTTTTCTTTCCTCTTCCTCATTATCTGTAAGTGCCTTATTTATCTTACCAAGCTCTGAAGCATCGCCTATAACAGTTGCCACCATATAAGCCTCACCGCTTGTAACTACAGAACCCATAAACACTTTATTTTCTGATGAATAATCTGTCGACTCTGCATCATCCATATTGTCTGCTGCCACTTTTGACTCATCTCTTGACTCACCGTTTAATGCCGCCTGAGAGACTTTAACATGACCGTCAAAAATAAGTCCGTCAACCGGTACTTTGTCACCAGCCTGTATAAGTATCGTATCACCTTTTACGATTTCATTTGTAGAAATCTTTAAAAGTTTTCCGTCTCTCATTACTTTTGCAAAAGTTTTACTGTACTCCTCCTGCAAAGCTTCACTTCTTGAACTGTTTCTGTACTCCGACAATGTTGAAAAGCCCGTTGCAAGTGCTATTGCAAGAATGATACTCACGATTTCTATTGCATCGTTTCCGCCTGAAATAGCCGGAAATATAACACCAAGTACCGCAAGCACAATTTTAAGCAGAAGTGCAAAACATAAAACTTTTATCCATATATCATCAAATGCTCCTATAAACATTGATAATAATGACTCCTGTTGTTTTTTTGCAAGCTCATTTGTTCCAAACTCCGCTTTACTCTTAGCTGCCTGTTCACCGGACAAGCCTTTTTTAAGGCTGTCCTTGTTCCTTATTTCAATCATGATTAGAAAATTTCCTCTCTTTTTTATATTCACGCAATACTTTCTTAAAGCATCACGGAATTACCTGCTATCAATTCTTTCTAAAATAAACTTTTTCTGACTTTCAGCATATGCCCTGTCACTTATAATGTCTGCATAATTCACTGATACTTGTATCCTTTGTCCCCTGACCTATGGCATTGAACTTCCACTCTCCGTTATGTCTGTAGATTTCTCCAAATATCATCGCAGTCATTCCCGAATAGTCCTCTGAAAGGTCGTATTTGCACATTTCCCTGTTTGTTTTTCCGTCAACTATTCTTATAAATGCATTTTTTATCATACCAAATTCCTGTTTTCTCTTTATACAGTCATAAATATTTACCACAATGACTATCCTGTCATACTCAGCAGGAACTTTTGAAAGGTCTATAAGTATCTGCTCATCGTCACCCTCACCGTCACCTGTAAGATTGTCACCCATGTGCCTTACAGTCCCTGATTTATGTTCGAGATTTCCAAAATAAACCACATCATTCTTATCGCAGAACTTTCCGTCCTTTAAAAGGATTGCAGTCGCATCACAATCTATGTCGGCTGCCTGTGTTCCAAATAGTGATGCAAGAAAACCTTTCTTACTCTCCACAGCGTCCCAGCCAAGACCTACAAGTACATTTGAAAGACCGGCACTTTCCTTTGTAAGGCTTACCTTCTGCCCTTTTTTTAAGCTTATTGACATTCCATACCTCCTTTTTAGGCAACCTCAATTCCATAGTGTCCGCAAAGTGCAGCAAGCCCCCCCTGGAAACCGCTTCCTATCGCATTGAACTTCCACTCTCCGTTGTGTCTGTATATCTCGCCAACTACCACTGCCGTCTCGATTGAAAAGTCTTCTCCGAGGTCGTATCTTATAATCTCCTCATTAGTCTCAACATTGACAAGTCTTATATAAGCATTTGACACCTGACCGAAATTCTGTCTCCTTGTCTCTGCATCATAAATTGTTGCCGTAAATGCGATTTTTTCAATATTTGCAGGAATATCAGCAAGATTTACCTCTATCTGCTCATCATCGCCCTCACCGTCACCTGTCCGGTTGTCACCCATATGCTTTATAGCACCTGATGGATGTTCAAGATTTCCATAAAATACAAACTCTTTTTCTGTCGGGCATTTACCATTTGAATCTACCATAAATGCGGCTGCATCAAGATCAAAGTCAGCCCCCGAATCAAATGCATTAACATCCCATCCAAGACCTACCATAACATTTTTAAGTCCAGGATTTCCTTTTGTAAGATCTACTTTCTGTCCTTTTGATAAATTAATTGGCATAACTCATTTCCTCCTCTTTTTAAATGTAAAAATTTCATTAATATAAGTATAACACTAAAAGTATTTATCTAATACTTAAGTTTTTATTAACGCTTAACAGCACCGCCATATGTTTCCATAAACTCTTTCTTAATCTGGTCAAGTCTTGCTGCATCATCAATACGCTGTTTTCTGGCATTTTCCTGAATAGCTCTTGTCTCGTCAATACCGTTTACAATGGTTCTCCATGTCTTCTCAAGCGTATCTATCTTTATTGAACTGCCCGATGCAAGTTTTGCCGTCATCTTTGACTGCTCAACAGTATTCTTTGCATTTTTTATAAGCATCTCATTTGTCTTTTTGTCAAGTTCAGACATTGCCTCTGCCTGTATCTTTTGTCTCTTTAACATAATAGCCTGTGCAAGTGCCTGCTTAAATACAGGTAATGTGACGATAAATGCAGAATTTATCTTTCTGACAAGATTCATGTTGCTGTACTCCATCGTCTTAATCATAGGAATTGACTGCATGGCAATATTCTCTGCAGTCCTTAAATCCTGTGTTCTCTGCTCAAGCATCATCAACGCATTATTAAGGCTTGAAATTTCAAGCTGAATGGCATTGTCAGCCGTATTTTCATAGTCCTGCTGTCTCTGTGCAATATAATTTTCGAGTTCCCTGCATCCCTGCTCACCGGCAAGAATATATTTGACAAGTTCATGATAATAACCAACATTTGCATCAAACATCTGGTTTAAATTTCTGTTTGACTGTTTTATCTCACTCTCATACTGCTTAAGCTGAACATATATCTTGTCGACCTCATCACCCATTGTATGATATTTCTGTAAGATTTTTTCAAGCTGCTTTCTCAGATTTCCAAATAACTTATTAAAAAGTCCCTTGTCCTCCCTAATCTCGTCAATATCAAACTTTGACATTATCTTTGAAAGTGCATTGAGCATCTCGCTCGACTCATCAATCTGGCTCATGCTCATACTGTTAAGAACTATATCAGAAGCCTTTGAAATCTCATCTGCTGCCTCAGCACCAAAAGACACTATCGTTTCAAGGTTGTTTACCTCGATAGTGCTGACAAGTGCATCAACCTCATCTGAACCCACAAGCTCGTTGTTCATCTGCTTTCTATCCTCGACAATATCATAAACATCGACCGCTTCAATCTCATTCTGAACTGCCGGCTGAACTGCTGCCGGTTCTTTTTTTCCAAAATCAAGTCCCATACTTGTCCTCCTTAATATTTTTGACTATCAATCTTCTTGACTTTCATTCAAGATGCGTCCCTCACTTTCAGCTTTTAGTTCTCATCTTAAACTTTTGTTTAGTTAATATCTATTTTTTAACAGTCTATTTTCACAAACTTCTGCAAACTGCCTGCTCAGAAATAAATATCTGTTTTTATTTTCTCAACCATGCCTGAACAACCTGTCACGCCATGATGTGTGCAAACTTAACGGAATACTTTCCCAGTCCGGTATCTGAATATCATATATATAGTCACCGAGCTGATGTTCTTCCATAAGTTTCAAATTGAAATATTTTTCCATATTGTAACCCGTAGGCACAAATAAAGCAACATCAAAACCGAGCAAATGCAAAAAAGTAAGATAAATCGTATCTTCTAAGGAAATCAGCTCGTCTGATGTATTTATATACAAAAGTTTTGGATTTTTCTTAGTAAAATCAAATGCCTGCAAAAGCCTTGTCACTTCCTTAGGCAGATTAAGAGCCACTGAAACTATAGTATATTCAGTTCCATTTTCAAAAGTCCCCTTAATATATTTTTGTGCTATCAAAAATTCCAGCTTGTCAAGAATATAATCCTGCATCTCATCACGCAGAAAACCATACCGGTATGCCCTGCTTTTTTTTATCTTGTCCCTGTGCAGCCTGCCATTCTTAAAAAATTCTGTAGCATATTCTTTAATCGGATTTGCATCTGTCGAAAGAATATTAGGAACTTTGTCTACAACAACCGTTTCAGGTGTCATAAGCTTTTTTAACATTATCATATATTCTCTGACATTTCCGTCTTTTACACCCGAAAACTTAGAAAAGATAACAGGAATATTTACAGAACCGTCAACAGTCGAAAATCCCGGTCTGTACTTAATCTCAGTCTCCCACAAAATCTTGATTTCCCTGTCCATAGTCTGCAATGAAACAGTCCGTGCTTTATCATACTGTTTATCCCTGAATATGGTATCATCGTTATACATAAGCGTGTCAAGCTCTCTCTCCGCATGGTATGCCGCCGTACCTATGTGCAGCCCCGAATTTTGTATAGGAAATTTATCTATGGCAAGCTGTTCCTCATAGTTTATATCATACAGAATATTATCCTCAAGTCGGCATCTCTCTGCCCTGTTTGGACATAAAATAAGCACATCTATCGGTGTCCTTGCAAGAAAATGCATAAACATAGCTTCATTTTCATCATTGCAGCCACCCATATAAATAAAACATGGTATGTTGTCATAGCTAAAATTCTTAAAAAGCTGCGTCTGGTATCTGTTAATAAAACAAAGAAGATATACGGCTTTATTCAAAATCTTATTTATATTTGCACCTGTCCCAAGCCTGTCCGCCTCTCCATAAACAGTATCCTCAAAAGAATTGATAAGAAACTCACTAACTATCGGATTTTCGGTAAAATTGATATTTAATTCAAGTCCCTTTACAAGCTGAAAAACATCACGGTAATTTCCTCTCCTTATCTTTGCAATCTCATCAACATCAGGCTTAGGTATCAGCTCACTAATGACAACAACATTTCGTTTCATAGCCTTAAGCGAAAGATAAAATTGATAAAGTTCATTTTCATATGTAAGTTTGTCCCAGACACCGTTTATCCTTACATAACAGTTTAAAAATATTTTATCTTTATCTGCCCCATAACCCTGTGCATTATCAGCAGAAAACATCCCATTTCCCAGATTATTTTCTATATTTCTTATATTATGCAAATTCTGTGCATTTTCTACATTGTTTACTTTTTCTGTTCTTCTTTCGTTTTCATATAATTTCCTAAATCTGTCTTTTCTGACCCCTGCCGGCTGCAAAAAATCGTCAAGCCCATTGCCCTCTATCCAGACATTAGTGCAATTACGAGTAGAAACCTTATACGATATTTTTGGCTGTGAACCACCTCTGTCTGCCATACTATTTATATTGTCTGCTTCTGTACTCTGAACTTTTATATTTAAACTTTTTTTGTTCTGTAAAGATTTCGTACTCTTTTCTTCTGCCTGCGGTAGTCCACTTTCTTGTCTTTGTATGTTCTGCACATCTACTTGCGAACCTCCCGTTCCATGACTTTTTGTTTCCTGTCCTCCTGACTGCAACTTTATCGTTCCTTGACTTTTCGCTCTCTGTACTTCTGCCTGCAAATTTATCGTTCCTTGACCGTTTTCTCTCTGTGCCTTAAAATCATGGTTTTCAAGCATACTTTTTATACTAAAATCTGCCGCAAACTCTCTCACCATATTTTGCTCTGCCGCACCGTTTTCTCCCACATACTCAAAAGACCTTTCTAAATTTTCGTCAACCTTAAGATAAGACACATCTCCGTGTAGCTGCACAAAAACAACATCGCATCCCGCATCAGCAAGTATATTTATAAGCATAAATTCATAGCCGACAATATCTCCCACGAAAAAAATCTTTGGGATATTCTCACCGTTCATCTGCTCCACGACACCCTCAAATTTATAATAAAGCCAGCACATAAATTTAATATACGCATTTTTAAGCATATTTTCATTCTTACCGCTTCTTCGCAGTCCGTCAAGAACATCATATATCGCCCCTGCAATATTTTCACGCTGAATCGCCCTCATGCGTGGCAGCCATTTTTTCAAAGAATCAGAAATAAATCCCATGCTCATCTGAAAATCCATCCCCATAATCTCCTGATAATACGAAAGATTACTTTCAGTCGGATTTCCTATCTTCCCGTCAATTACAACACCGGATTTTCTCGCCGCATTATAATATTTATAAATAAATTCATCTATTTTATCAGATGTTTTGTTAAAACGATAAAAATAAATTCCTTTTTCACTCCGTCCGCTAAGCGGGACAAAGAAATCGTCAAGGCTTTGAATTTTCATATGCTTAAATGACACTTTTACCACCTCAATATCCGTCGGTATTTGTATTTTTATTTAATGATATAATTGCAATCTCAATATTTTTGCCGTAATCATTTATCAATGTCATGATTTGATAATCTCAATATTTCCTCACCCTGTATTTATTCATAGCAAATCCAAATACAGAACCGACAATTCCTCCGATTATATGTGTCAGATTTGATACATCATCTTTTACCAGAATTCCATCCCGTATCTGACCGCCTATATAGATAACTGCGACAAGAATAAAAGTAAGCGGAATTTTGCCATCTTCTATACTCGTCATACTTGCAAGCAATATAAACGCAAAAACAATACCACTCGCCCCTAAAAGAGCAACATTTGGAAAAAATATAAAATGAATAAGTCCGGTGACAAATGCTGTCGTCAATATGACAAACAGTGTATCTGTCGAGCCATACTTTTCTTCAAGAAGCGGACCCACAACAAGAATCATCATAATATTACTAAGAAAATGTTCCCAGTTTGCATGACCAAGAACATGACCGAAAAATCTGAAATATGTCAAAGGATCTGACAAAGACGATCTATATACGCAAAATAATAACCTGTCTGAAACACCTCCGGTCATATAGCTAAGTCCTAATACCAAAAGACTCGCTATTGAAAAAATCAAAATAACCGGTGAATTAAATGAAATTCTTATACCTTTATTTTCTCTACCCATTTCTATCCCCTAAATAATTCTAATACTTTATCAAGTCAAATGCCTGATAGTATTACTATTTTAAGTATCTTATATTTATAATAACACTTATATACAATTTTCTCAAGAAGCAAACATCTTTAACGATACTAATCCCCATAAATTTAACTAATACTTATCACACTTTAGATTTTGCCATATAAATTTTTCATTCTATCTTGGTCCCATAAATCGATCACCATTTAAATGTATCATAAGTATCCCTCCAATATCAAATTACAATTTGCCTCTGAATAATCCTTACTTTCAAGCACTTTTCTTCCCATTTCCTGAATATCCTCTAAATCCGGTACAGGCATTGCATTAATCTCTGTTGAATTAACCTGTGTAGATCCATTCAAAATCCGATAATATTCGTCATAAAGTGTAGAATTAAATAATACATACAACCCATACACTAGGTATTCTGACATTTCCGTTAATACACCGTCTACAAAATTAATTTTATTCTGTGTACTTATCTTTTGGTATTGCGGAAATTTTTTGGCTAAATATACTCCACACTGTAATCTCCGAGGTTCTTCCTTTGCTGTAAAGTGCTTTACAAATAGATAGTTTTTGTTATCTTGCATCAATCCCTTTTGTTCTGTCACTACATATTCATGTTCTTTCCGGATTGGAAATTCTACCTTTCCTTGCCTTATATGTTGTGAATAAAATAAAGGTATTACCCCTTCTTCTGCTTCATCCCTCAAAATCTCACGATTACGGAAGTCTACGTTCAATCCTGTTTTCATTTTTACACCAATTGCCGGAAGTGTCTTATCAAATTTATGCAATTTCTTTAATACTTCCACTTCATTTTCATCTGTTACAAGATAAACATAATAGTCCGATCCTGCTACAACCAGATCATACGGAGCCGTCAATGATGTCAGCTCTCCAAAATCACTGTTTGATTTCGATGATGTAATCGTAACAGTTTCTGGCTTATCACCTGTTTTCCTTACTTTAATAATAATTGTTTCCTGTAACACACTTTCCTTGTCAAAAACCTTATTTCTGCTAACAAAAAGGTGAATATGTTCCAATTTTCCTTACAGGTAAGTTCAATCTCCTTAATAGAATCTATCGTTTCCAATCGCTCAATAAAGGCACATGACAATATACCTGAACCAGCCCCTGCATCAAGGACACTTACTTTGCTTATTTTTTCATTAACATTATATAACCCAGCCATAAAACGGGCAGTTTCCTTACTGGTAAAAAATTGTCCATATTTTTTACGTTCTTTTTTGGGCATACTGTCTATATATTCGTTTGTAAGTTCTATAATTTTTTCTAGCATATTCCACCTGCCTACAAGTCTTCTCATTATTGCTATTATAATATAATTCATCACCTTTTTCAACGCTTTTTACAAACATATGTTTCTCACCCAAAATATTGATTAAGTCTACTAATTATTGTGTTTTCGTGGTATAATAAATTTGTCGTACAGGGTCACTTTCTTTCTTATGTTTTTGTCAAATTCATTATACCACTGAAAGTCCTGTGATTTCTTTTTTTTAATTGTAAAGTGGTGGTATTAATAATTATATTGAAAAAACACATTAAAGTTAGGAGAAAATTATGACTGAATATTATGTATTTGAAATAGAAAATACCAAGTATAAATTAATGTTAGATAAATTGTGTAATTTAAGTGATAGGTTTTGTTTAGTAGAACCTATTGCGGACACAAAAGATTTTCCAGACATCCTTCCAGAACCTAAAGGAGAATTGGAAAAGTTTCTAATTGAAAGAAAAAGAACATGTGTCTGGCCGGGAACAAAGATTAAATTAAGAAGCAAAAACAAAGAGGCAATTCAACATTTTTATAAATGCTCAAAGGCTAGTATAGATATATTGAAAAGGTATTCAGATTTCTTTCAGTATGAAGATCAGATGGACATTGCCTTCTTTGCAAAAGAAAACTGTATTTTATATACAATATCACATGAAAAAATTATAGTGGTGGATATGAAATATTGGAATGATTTTTTCAAAAAAATAGAATGTAAATTAATTAAGAAAAATATGTAATTGTGTTTAAGTCTTTAAAGAATAGATTAGTTGGAGGTATAGTAATGGATAATCTAGAAGTAAAATTTTATGATACAGTTAATGACGAATTATTAAAATTTGCAGTAATTATTTCACAGAGTAACGGCAAGTGGGTTTTCTGCAAACACAAAGAAAGAGATACATACGAAGTGCCTGGAGGGCATAGAGAAGCTGGGGAGAATATTCTTGAAACTGCTAAAAGAGAGTTGCAGGAAGAAACAGGAGCAGTCGAATTTGAGGTAAAGCCAATATGTGTTTACTCAGTAACAGGCAAGACCAGAGTAAATGATACAGGTGAGGAAACATTTGGACTGCTTTGTTTTGCAGAGATAACAGAGTTTGCGAAAGAATTACATAGCGAAATGGATAAAGTTGTGCTTATGGATAAGTTGCCTGAGAACTGGACATATCCTTTGATACAGCCGAAATTGATAGAGAAGTATTTGCAAGTGAAATTATAGCCATTATTCGGAGAAAAGATGATATAGATGAAACTTGGACGATATGTAGCGGATTTAAGAATTATCATACTAATTCCTACACTTGCGGAAAGTAATGCTATAAAGCATGGAACATTGACTGATACTGAAAAGAATATGTATAGAGCAATTTTTATAGCAGGACGGCAATTGTAACAATGATAAATGAAACTCCTGTATTTAATTTATATGCCTTTAACATCCACTGTCACCCTCTTTCTCAACCTTGATTTTCTAT
>ERZ838118.321-NODE-321-length-67505-cov-4.687161_pt1 | contig 67505 bp, 73 predicted proteins | sample MGYA00519863_ERZ838118 | MGnify/ENA primary metagenome ERZ838118 (study PRJEB31850, sample SAMEA3708827) | human gut metagenome | biome: human gut; feature: human-associated habitat; material: faeces | place: China | collected 2014 ...
CTTCTAATGTCTTTTTTGTTTTAATCTACTTTATACTCGGTCTTTTATTGTTTTATCAACAAATTCATCCAGTCCATAAATGTGGGATTTGTGATTTGCAAGCTGAACAATTTTAATAATTCGTTGGTGCATATTTGTAGTGTACTCTGTTGCAGACAGATTATCAAGAGTGACTAAGACTTTAATGAAAGCTTGTAGGAGATAAATTTTTGTACAGCCCAAAATACTTAAACTCCCTGTTCAAAATCATCAAACCGAGTGTTTTTTACAATATGGTTCAAGCGCGAGCGAGCAAGACAATCCCACACTCTCCGATTTTTGAGACCCGCGAGGGGCTTTTTGCTAGGTGGGATGAGAGCTCACTTAGTTTTTGAGGTAGTTTAGAAATTTTGGACAGTTTGCAAAATTTACCCCAATGCATTGATTTTATTGAGTAATTTGGTTCAGTAGTGACGGTATCCTACTGATTCCTTGAATTATAATTTTGTGTAATCTGGTATTGCTAAATCAATGGGTAACCAATACTTTTGCGGTTCATTATCATTCATTTGATTTTGCTTAGCTATTGTTAAATTTAAACAATAATTTGTATTAGCTTCGGGAAAAGCTTCTAAATTAAATTGTAATATTGCATATTCCCAATTAGTTAAGTTTGATTTTTTTAAACTAGATTCTTTAAGTAATTCTATTAAATCTTGTTTTTCTTTAGGATTTAAAATCTAGTTAATTTTTCTATCTATATCAGAATGAATAGTATAAGTAGGATATCTAAATTTTACTCTTGCTACTTTTGTTGCTTTACGAGCATTACTTGCATTATACACTTTAAAATATTCTTTATCGAACCATCCACGACTTGAATCAGAATTAACACTTATATATCTATCTGATGTGCTAACAACTGTTGCCATTTCATGCATCAATAATTCGTTGTTTATAAGTTTATTCATTAGATTTCACCTTTCTTCTGTATAGGTTATCTTGTTAATGTGTCAAACGCGGACATTATGTTTATTGATGCTCTGTTATTACAACAAGTCAATGATCAGATGTTAAATTGTGTACTATTGATAAAGTTTTAGCTAAATCTCTTATAATATTCTTTTTCTAAGTCTTTAAGTAAGATTTCCTGTGGTTCTCCGTTTGGTCGTTTCATATCGTAAACACAGAATTTTTGAAAATTACAGGTAACAACCCAGCGAGTATGCAGAGAGAGGGGGAGCTCTGTAATATATCTTTTTGCTTGTTGAAAAGGATTAAGTAGGCTTACTCTCCTACTTTCCAATAACCGTTTTTATCGGCACCGATGCGTTTTATTAATCCGTTTTCTTGGAGCTTTTTCATATTAGCAACTATATTTTTTCTTGCAATTTCAACAATATCAGCAAGTTCGTCTTGTGTTACATACGGATTATTTTTAATTGCATCTATAATTTTCTTTTGATTTGCAGTAACCTTTACAGACACCTTTTGAGTAACCTTTTCTGTTTCAATAATTTCTTCTATTGTGTTTAAAATCAATGAAAGCATAAATTCTATAAATTTAGTGCTATTTGCGTCACTATCACTTGCTCCAAGAACACTATAATATTCTTTTTGGTTTTCTTTTATCAAGGTTTCAACAGGAAGCCAAGCAAAAATTTCTTTCCATTCTTTTAAAATTACAGTCTGCCACAAACGTCCAATTCTTCCATTTCCATCTTGAAAAGGGTGAATAAATTCAAATTCATAATGAAAAACACAACTTTTTATGAGTGGGTGAACATCGCTTGTTTTTATCCATTCAAACAAATCAAACATAAGCTCCGGAACTCTATTGGCTGGTGGAGCAAGATGAACGATTTTTTCACCGTCAAATATGCCTACTCCGTCAGTTCTGTACTTGCCATTCCTATCCACTAAATCTTGCATCATAAGCTTATGTGCTTTTAATAAATCCTTTTCTTGGTATGGATTAAGAGATAAGAGCAAATCGTATGCTTGAATAGAATTTTTTACTTCCTGAATCTCATTAGGGTTTCCTAAAACGTGCTTACCGTCAATTATTGCCGTAATTTGTTTTAAACTTAAACTATTATTTTCAATTGCCAAAGAAGAATGAATAGTTTTTATCCGGTTTTCTTTCCTTAGTTTAATGTGATATGGATTATTCTGAAGGTAATTTATCTCTCCAATTTTTTCAGAAATGTTGGAAATAAGTTCAATTATTTTGGATGTGATTTCAAACGGTGGTTTATACATAATTATTCTTTTCAGTTATAAAGACCTTAGAACACCTTTATTTTAGCATAAAAAGAGTTTGTATGTAATTAATTCACAACTGAAATTGATTCATTTATTGGATTCAGAATGCCTCTTTCTAGATCATTTTGAAAAATAAACCTAACCTTTGTCATAACTTTTTCTTCGTCGATTATTTCAGCAATATTATTAATATTTCAATACAAATTGAGTAAATGACAAGTTGTCTTAATCTCATAGTGAATTACATCTTGTTCTGTATGTTAAATTATATATGCATTGCAATAAGCTAAAAAAAGCACTATAATAAACACGTCCGATTATGACATAAAAGTGTTTATTATAGGAATTATGAAGATGGAAGACAAACCAAGATACTCCCGAATTAGTGATATTTTGCAGCTGCTTGTACTTATGCAGGCAAGACCTCTTGGAGTAACAATTCAGGATATACAACAGGAGTTTCACGTTTCAAGAAGAACCGCAGAGCGTATGCGAGAAAGCATTACAAATATCTTTCCGCAAATTGATGAAATAGAATCAAATGACAGGGTTAAACACTGGGGTTTTACGGGCGGATACTTAAACGAAATCATTGTGTTCACCCCGGAAGAACTTGCAAACCTCGAAAAATTAAAAGAATTTCAACAGCAAAAAGGTTTTTTGGACAAGGAAAATCTTCTTAATTCAACAATCACAAAGATAAAAGCACTAAGTAGAAAAAGTTTGAATAAAATTGAAAATGTACTTGAAATTTTGTTGCAAACAGAAGGCTATGCTGTGCGACAAACGCCAAATCATAACATTGATATAAATACTCTTTCTGCAATTCGTGAGGCAATGAAAGCCAACAAAAAAATCACTGCAATATACAACAATAAGCACAAAACTCTTTCCCCGTATGGATTGATATACGGAGAAAAAATATATTTAATAGCAAGAGAAGAAGAAAAAGGTCCTGATCCCTATAATTATCTTTTGTATAAATTCAAAGATGTAAAACTCACTGACCAGAGTTTTGATAAGGGTGATTTTGACCTTAAAGAATTTTCGGAAAAATCATTCGGCGTTTACCAGGGGCAGACACAGGAAGTAAAGCTGCAATTTGCAAAAGAAGCTGCTAATGAAGTTTTGAGTTATCATTTTCACCCAACACAAAAAATAAAACAAAATGAAGACGGCACAGTTACAGTAAAATTCAAAGCTTCAGGTGATTATGAAATACTCTGGCATTTGTTCAGGTGGGGCAATTGTGTAAAAATACTTGCGCCTGTATCTTTAAAAAAGAAATATATTGAGATGCTTGAGAGTGTACTAAAAAATCAAAACTAAATTAATGAATAACTTTAACAATAAAACTTTTTAGTGTTATTTTAGCATTTTGTATTTTTAATTTTTTTAGCAAAACGCAAATGCATTTCTATTTCTAAACTATTATCTGTATTGTGAATATGCTTTGAGAGAGCATAAAGAAACTCATTATAATATGGAACTTGAGAACTATAGTTGTTGTATATTTCAGGTAAATTAAAAAATTTATATATCTGGCTATAAGGGATTAGTTTGTATATATTTGGTAATTTTTTGATTTTTAATGTATCAATATGGTTGTAATCAGGAGCGAATATATAAAAGAAACGGTTTCTTTGCTTGTATCTTTCTTTGTTATTTACATATTCATAATAGTCTAACAACTGGTTACTGACTTCTTCACCATAGATATCATATTTTAAACCATTTATTGATGATTTAATTTTATTCTCTATGACAACAATATTATTATTCTCTTCATCATCTATAAGTAAATCAATATGAGTTTCTTCTCTTTTTATTTCAAATTTTTGAGATAGATTTAATTTTAAAATTTCTTTTGCAAATTTAGAACATAATTCAGGGTTTGATTCAAAAATATGCTTAAATAAATTCGAATAAGTAACTTCCGCATATTGCTTATCAATCAGATCAATAAAATTATATTTATTTTTATAGTCAATATCTATTTTGTCAGCACTTTGGGTTGTATTAACTTCTTCCCATAATTCTTCATCTTCAAGCATCGCTTTTAACTGCTTGAAAGCAAATTTTTGATTAACATATTTTCTATTTTTATATGTTTTGTTTTTATTACACTTAACTTCGCCGTTTCTTATATACATTTTCAAACTAGCTTTTGCCATATCAACTTTGGGAATAATATCAGAAGAATTATCTACCGGATTGTCAGAACAATTCAAATATACAATATTGCTATCTTTGCCATTAATAGAGGATAGTTTGGAATTAGAAGAATTGTTAAAACAAATAAATAATGGATTTTTGGGGCGTCGTAATTTACCTGCTTTAAAACTTACATAGGCTGTTTTTATATCAGTTTGATTATCACTAAAAATCTCAAGAGGTAATCTATTGCTATATTTAACATTGTGTTCTTCAATATATTTTTTTTGTTGACTATGTAAGATTTCTATTTCTTTTTTTTGGGAACTATGCCCTATTTTTGATATTTGCTCTAACTCCCAGGCTTGCGCCAAAACTTCTAATGTTTCCGGGATGCCAGTATTGCGTACTAAAATAATCGTATCAATTTTTTCATTATGTTCCTTTTTCATTGTGCCATAAGGTTGAACATATATGTAATTTTGACCATCTCCGGATTTATCTGTATTGCCATCAGCTCTTAATAAGTTTATAACTTCATGTCCAATATTATTGTTCAAATATTCTCCAACATACATTTTGTTTATTAGAATCTCTTTTTTAATATCAATAGTATGTAGCGCCATATCTGGAACCTTTCATTTTTTATTTTGATTCGTCGCTTGTAATTAGTTTGTGGCTTAATCTGCCTTGTTGATTATTTTAACCCTGCTAGCAATATTAGTCAATACATGTGAATATTCGTGACAATAATCGCTATTAGTGATGTTTAGAAGTAATCAAATGTAGTTTATTTTTAAATAAAGTAAGAGGTGTATTTACATGGATTTTGACAAAAAATATATTGCACAAATTCTTCAAAATGCCAGAAAACGAAAGCATTTAAAGCAATCTGAACTGGCAGAGATAATTGGAATTAGTGAAAAACACCTTAGTAAGATAGAAACAGGAAAAAATTATCCATCATTAGATAATTTCTTAAAAATTATAGAAGTATTAGGTTTATCCCTAAAAGATTTTGGCTTAAAAGATACAAATATCTGTTCGGAAAATAAAGAACAACTGTTAAAGATTATCAATACTTCAACAGAAGCACAACTTCGCCTTTATATAGATATGGTTAACATGTTGCAAAAGCATTTTTGACAACAAATTTCGCCAAGGTTTTTGAGATATTTTATATTAGCATTAGAAAATACACAAAGTATGTATGCAGCAGAAAAGAAAGCATACGTAGACGGCATAATGCCGTATTTATACAAAAGAGACAAAGCTTTAAAAATAAAAGCAATGGAAGCAATAGAAAAATAGGCAACTGGGAACACGTAGACAAACTCGGGTTGTTCTTAGGCAAACGAGATGAAGAAATTTTTTACCTGTTGTTAGTGCTATTGCAGCAACAGGTAAAAAGGATGATGCGTTATTAATAATCAGTTTTATAGAAGATAAAAATGATGTATATACTACAGATACCTTTAAAGAAATTCTTTCTTATGCAGCAAAATTAGGTGATGTAAAAGGTTGGCGCGAGCAAGATGCGAAAGTTTTGCTTGATCCAATAAGACGACTAACAAAATCCGATAATGAAGAGGTTTCACAAGCGGCAAAAGATGCATTAAACACAATTCTTAACAAATAACCAAAACTAGCAATTTTTTTATTTAAGATGTTTAATAAAAACAGGAACAAGGCTTTTTACCCTTGTTCCTGTTCTTTTTCACCTGTGCAACGCATATAAAGCAGATCTTTTACAAATTTTTCAATTTCTTTTTGCTTTTTGTCGTCAACTGTTTGTACTTTGTTTGTATGTTTTATTTCTTTGATTGGTTTATTTCACAGATAGCGCAGGCAGAATCCCAAAGCAAATTTATTGCCTTTTAAAGCATCAAATACAAATTTTTGAGCAAGAGCAATGAAAACCTCTATGTTTTCGTACTTGCCGTCTTTGTTTTTAATTTTTATTTTTTGATTTAAAGCCTGAATTGTTGCATCTTCTATAGTTTGAGGTTTTCTGGGTCTGCCTTTGGGATTACCTGATTGTCCGGGTTTGAATTGTGTATGCTTGGGAGGTTTTTTGTAACCGATTTCATAGTCTTTCTTTTTCATTCTAACCCCCAAAATTCATCTTTAGTTCAGCTTTACATCCGGTCAACTTCTCCCAACGATATACAATCGCATTACAATATTTTTCGTCCAGCTCTATGAGTCTTGCTTTTCTTTTTGTTTTTTCACAAGCAATGAGGGTAGAACCGCTGCCTCCAAAACAGTCAAGAACGATGCTACCCGGTGATGAGGCGTCAAGTAAAATATCACTTAAAAGTCCTACTGGTTTTACTTTGGGATGGAGTTTAAACAGTTCTTTTGCCTGCTTGTTTTGGGCATTCATTCCGTTCACAGACCAGACGTTAGTCCGATATCTACCGTTACAGCCAAGCTGGACATTGTTGATGTGAGGTCTTTTTCCGTTTTTAAAAACACATACAAATTCGTGCTGGCTTCTGTAAAGCGACCCCATTCCTCCTGTTGTTTTATCCCAAACGCAAATATTTTTTAGCTCATCGTATTGTTCACCTGCATTCAAAAAGGTTTTTAGCCCTCTCCAGTCGATAAAGATGTAATGTAAACTTCCATCAGTTGAACTTTCGCGGAGGTTTCCCATAAACTTTTGCGTAAAATTCATAAACTCTGACTCAGTCATTTCTCCGGATGCCATTTTAAAATCAGCATGTTGAATTTTACCGTTACCACAGACGTGCCCTTTGATTTTTACATTGTAAGGCGGATCAGTCACAATAATTTCAGCTTTTTCCGTCATTAACAAACATTTGAATGAGTCAGTATCTAAAGCATCGCCACAAAAAAGCTTATGTTCCCCAAGTAACCATAAGTCGTTTTTTTTTTACCTTTTGGGGTATTGAATCCAAAAGGGAGCTAACCTCTTTTTCTTCATCTTCTTTGTTTTCATCGTCAATAATTTCAATCGTCAGGTTATCGATTTCAGGTATTTCAAATCCTGTATCTGTTACGTCAAAATTCAACTCTAACAGTTCTTTAAATTCAATCTTTAAAATACCACTGTCCCATTCACTGTCCTCTGCTATTCTGTTATCGGTGATTCTATAAGCTCTTATTTGTTCAGGGGTGAGGTTTTCAAGCTGTATTGTCGGAATTTGAACTGCATTAAGTTGTTTCATTGCTTCATATCGAGCGTGACCGGCAACAATATTATTGTCTTCATCAACAAGAATGGGGGCTGTAAAACCAAACTGCAAAATGCTTTTTTGGATTTTTTCAATTTGTTTTTCACTGTGCACACGAGGATTTTTTTGATAAGGTTTAATCATTCCAATTGCAAGCATCTCAACAGTTTTACCTGAGATTTGAATGCCCTGTAATTTTTGATTTTTCATTATTAACTCCCAAAGAGGCCTAACTACTAAATAAACTTTCCTCTTTTTTTAATATAAAGAAAGCAATTTATACCCATCGAAAAATATTCATAATATTTTTCAGGACTTACAAAAAAATGCTTTATATTAAAACATCCGAGAAAATTTCGTGATAAGAAGCTATGCGACTTGAACGAAATTTTAGAGCGGCGTCTTTAAAAGGTGAGTACTTGAACGGCGACGAGAATTCGGCAGCGGTAAAGTGCGACACTAGATTAGATGAACGGCCTTTTTATGACTTGACTTATCCTGTAACCAGAGCGATGAATAAAGCAAAAAGGGCTTTAAAATGAAGAAAAACGCTAATAATTTAACAAATGAAGAACTCAAACAAAAAGCTAAAAATTACGGCTTAAATATTGAAAACCTGCATAGGAGTTACGTTATAGAAAATATAAAATGGTACGAAAAATACAAGGCTTTTTCAACTCAAACACAAAAAAAGATTGAAAGACTTGTTTCACAATACGAAAGAAAACAAAAAATAAAGATAGATAACAAAGAACCTACTAAATTTAACACAGGAACAAAATTCATAAGAGAATTCCAAGGCAAAAAATATGAAGTAACTGCTACACCAAACGGCTACTGTTATAACGGCAAAGTGTATAAAAGTCTATCAGCTATAGCAAATGAAATAACAGGTACTCGCTGGAACGGCAAAAGATTTTTTGGAGTTAAATAAAATTTATACAAGTCCGTTTTTGACATATTTGTTTGTTAATTTATTAATATTAGGATTATAAAACAAATGAAATTTAAAAATATTGAAATTGTGACACCTATAGATGGAAGCGACAGTTTAGGCTGTATCTATTGTGCTCATGAATTTAAAAATAACATTATTGCCAGGTACGAATATTTTTTTATAACACCTAACGGCAAACTCGCAGCTTACTTCAAAAGCCAAAAGCCATTTTCTTTAAAATATTTATCAAATAAAAACAGATATATTTTTGCGGTTTTTCACACTTTTGGAAATGGCAAATTAGTTGATATTGTCAGAGTTGAAGAAGCAAATAAACATGTAATAGTTAACTCTTACGATGATATCGAATTGGGAGTGGTAGACGGAACTTTTGCAGTAAAAAATGACAACTTATGGGGATTTATCGATGAAGCAGGAACAGAAATAATAAAGTGTCAGTATGAAAAATATTATAGCTTCAATTTAGGTTTGGCGGTTGTTTGTAAGAACAACAAATGGGGGATAATTAACAAACAAAATGAAACTGTTGTTCCTTTTGCGTACAAAAATATTAAATTATACATGGATACGCTTGATAAGGAGAAAAGTCGCAAATATTTTGATGAATATCCATCAGGAGGTTTTTATCGAATAAAAAAAGACGGCAAGTTTGGTTATGTTTCAGAAGAAGGTATAGTTTTAAAGCAGCCTGTCTATAAATGGGCAGATAGATATATAGGTAAATATTGTGTTGTTAAATATGATAAGTCTGCTCAAGAAAAATGGGCAATTTTAGACAATACAGCCAAATGTATTTTTGAGAGTTATTGCCGGATTTTTAATCTTGGTAACGGAATGTTTCTTGTCTCTAATGATATGCATAATTATGCGTTGGTCAAAATTAAAGAAAATAGGGTTATTTGGTTATAAGCAAATAATCTTAACACTTCAACAAATCTTCTTTAAAAGACTTGATAAATATGTGGTCAAGAGTGATAAATACAGCATGAAGAAAATCAGATGCGCTATATACACAAGAAAATCGTCAGAAGAAGGACTTGAACAAGACTTCAACTCTCTTGATGCCCAAAGAGAAGCCTGTGAAGCATATATAAAATCTCAAATGCATGAAGGCTGGGTTCTCATTGAAAAACAATATAATGACGGTGGTTTTTCCGGCGGAAATATGGAAAGACCTGCTTTTCAAGAACTTTTGTCAGATATTGAAAGCGATGAAATCGATATAGTTGTTGTGTACAAAGTTGATAGACTAACTCGTTCTCTTATGGACTTTGCCAAAATTGTCGATGTTTTTGACAAACACGAAACCTCTTTTGTATCCATCACCCAACAGTTCAACACGACAACATCAATGGGCAGGCTTACCCTAAACATACTATTATCTTTTGCGCAGTTTGAAAGAGAAGTTACAGGCGAAAGAATTCGCGATAAATTCGCTGCATCACGTAAAAAAGGTATGTTTATGCATGGCATTGCAACCATTGGTTACATTAAAAAAGATGGTATTTTGTACGAAGACAAAGAACATTCTCACAAGATTAAAGCTATTTTTGAAAAATATATTGAGTTTAAAAGCGTAGCAAAATTGCAAAACTACCTTAATGAAAGCCAAATTTATACAAGAACAGGTAAAAGTTTTCGTAAAGGCAATTTACATAGAATCCTCAGAAATAAAGTGTATATAGGCAAGATTGAGCATAAGGATGAAGTCTATGAAGGTTTGCACGATGGGATTATAGATGAAAAAATCTTCAATATGGTTCAAAAGATTATGGATGAAAATTCTGTCAAAGCTAAAAATTCAATGGGTGCAAAACATGTTTCACTTTTAGCCGGAAAAATATTTGATGACAAAGGCAATATTATGTCTCCTTCTCACAGCCGAAATCGCCACGGTGCTTGTTACAGATATTATATAAGTCAGGCAATTATTCAAAATAGAGCACATGAGGCAGGCACAATTTCAAAAATACCGTCAGGTGAGATTGAACAATTTATTAGTGAAAAGATAAAAGAATTTATCTCGGACAAAGAACGAATTCAAAATTATATAAAAGATAAACCAATCAAAAAGCAAAATAACATTCTTAATTTTCTTGAGTCATATACACCTAATGTTGTTTTTATTAGAACAGTTTTGAGTAAAACAACCATATACCAGGATAAAATTAGAATTTTGATAGATAGAGATTTGTTAATTCAATCAATTGAAGCTGTTACGTATGGAGAAATATTAAGCTTTAAAAGTACAGGTGATTACTTCCTTGACTTTTCTTACGATGTAAAAATTTCCTCTGCCAGTCAAAAAGGAACAAAAATTGTAATAGGTCATAACAAAATTGAATACAATCTAACACTCATCCAAGCGATAACCAAAGGATTTTATTATTTCAAACTTTTGCAAGAAGGCAAAATGACAAAAGAACAGAAATCAAGCAGTCACATAAGAAGGTTAATGAAACTAAGACTGCTTCCGCCCGAAATTATCGAAGCCATACTGAATGGTTCGCAAGACAGAACCTTGACAATAAAAGAGCTCTATATAATGGCAGTTGTATAATGCGTCCGTAACTGACATACAATATTGGTAATATACGAACAAAGAAAAGCCAAACATATGAATGATAATAATATTAAATATCAAAAATTAAGTGTAAAAATGATAAAAACAAAGTTAGTAAAATCATTAAAAGATGAATATTTAAAAGCAGGTTTGTATTATTGCTTAGAGACGTATGAAACAATTGAAGAAGCTGAAAGCTTTTTTCTGACTCCACTTAGCCCAAAAGAAACGGGGTTGCCAATGTGTATAAATTTGAGATGTATAGAAAACAAAGATGAACAACCTTTTTTGAGATTTCAAAATGATAGAAATGAAAGATTTAATTATAACTGGATAAAAATATATCTTGATGGCACATTGGACAATTATGCAAACAAAAATATCGTATTTTCGGATAAAGAAATAAAGTTGCTGAAAGACTGGATTACATTGAATAAAGACGCTATTACAAAACATTATTATCAAGAATATGATTCTTTGGCAGTGTGCCAAAGATTGAAAAAACTATAAGGAGTAAAAATTATGACAGAAAAACGTAAAAAAAGAATGTATTTTCATGGCGAGTGTGTAATCGCAGAGTTAAATGAGTTACCCAAAAACTTAAAATCAAGAAACGATAAAGACTCAATAATGATTGCAGAATCTGAAACAATCGGAAATGAACACAGAATCAAAGTTAAGGATGGTGTTGAGTTCTTGGAAGATGACAACGGCATTTTGTATATGAAAAACACTGTGCCGACCGAAGTTTATTGCCTGCACACAGATCGCCACGACACAATCAATCTTCCAGAAGGTTTCTGGCAAATAGACAAAGCCGTTGAGTACGATTATTTGTCTGCAAAAGTTATTAATATAGTGGATTAAAGGAGTTACTATGACAGATAATGATTCTAGAGAAACGAAAATAGCCATTTGTAAAAAGCTAATGGAAATATACTCTTGTGATTTTCATTATATATATGAAAAAGTTTTCGAACATTTATGCTCTGAAATTGTAGATACACTGCAAAATACAGATCTGGAAGCTAAACTTAAAGAATTGGAACAACTCAAAAATGAACAAGAACGACTTGAGGAATTGGAGGAAGATTTAATTGAAAAGCAAACAAAAGAATGTTGTAAATTTATTAATAATAAAATATTAGAACAAAACAAATTGTCTGATAAAGACATAATAGCTCTTTGCCATGAATTTTATAATGACGTTGTAATAAATCACGAAGATAAAAAGAAATTTCCACAAATGCCTGCTGTAAAATTTATCAAACTGGGAGAATATATAACTGCTCCCTCCAGGTTCAGTCAAAATATCGGATATAGAGGTATTAGTGATGACCTCCATAAGAGTATTCTTGATTTTCATTATGAAATTAATCCAACTGATAGAAAGATTAGGCTCTGGTCAGAACGTAGTTATGCAGACTATATTACGGAAATTATAAACATAAATCTAAATACTTTCGGCGGAATTATAAGTTGGGATAGAAGTAGGGAATATCATAATCTATGTTATGCTAAATGCAAAATCTTAAAAATTGAAAATTCGTTTCATCAAAAATTTTGGAATTGGTACATTAAAAGCTTAGATGTTCTTGCAATGTATTATCGCAAAAAGGATAACACCTGTTATGTGATTAAAAAACCTGATGAATTAAAAATTGACATAAATAAAAAAGAAATGTATTTCAGATATGGGCAAGAAGAATTTTATTATAAAAATAAAGTTCAACTTCCAATCTGGCTTTATAAAACTAAAGCAGAAGATTTGAAAACAGAAGATTTTTTGCTGCTTCAAAATGCTGACGCAAAGGCTGTATTTATTGAAAAATTTGGAATTGAGCGTTTAGCAAAACTTGGAACGGTTATAGATTCTTATGAAAATTATCCGGATAATGAAATGTGGGCAAAGTCAGAATACAAAATTATAGATATGCACAAAATTATTCCTGCAAGAGAAAGAATTGACAGTTGGGGATATGCTAGAGGCAGAGCACAACCATTTACTTATGCCCCATTTTTATATATGAAAAACCAAACAACCGGCGTTTATCATTTAGAAGGAATCCATCCTCGCTGTAAAACCTTATACGATGCAATAAAAATGCGCTACAAAGGTTTGAATATAAAAGCTTTTGAAATTAAGGATATAAAATAAAAGACTAATTGCATTAACCTGCACCTCAAAATTTTAAAAAGAGACTTTTTAATAAAAAGCATCTTTTTTAGTCTTAAAAGTCTCTAAATTCGGTCTCAAAATAAATAAAACAGCCGCAAATCCACCGCCTGGCGGGATACTTTCACACTAAAAAGTCCACCTCAACAATCTGGGTGGACTTAAAATCGGAGAAGGAGGGATTCGAACCCTCGATGCAGGTTACCCCACATAACACCTTAGCAGGGTGCCGGTTTCAGCCACTCACCCACTTCTCCATTTGTTCAATTTTCAAGTAATGCTATATTATCAAAAAAAACAGATTTTTACAAATATTTTCTATTTTACCCCAGTTTCTCATTCTTGTGACTAATATGAATCCTCAAAACTTATTGTATGTTATATTTAGAAAAAACAGCATAAAAAACAGGAGATAATTATGAAAAACTGGATTATTGCACTTGCTATTTTAATCATCCCGATGGTGACATACTATGTTTTAGACAAAACTCACAGCGACAAGGCTGCTTTTGAGGCTAATGCTCAAAGCACATATTCAAAACCTGTTGTGATAAAGTTCGCTTCACCTATGTGTTTGGACTGTAAAAAACTTGAAGGCGTGATGAATGAGGTAATGCCAGCATATGCGGATAAAGTTACATACCAAAAAATCAATGCCCAATCCAATGATGAAAACACACAGGCTCTGATTAAAAAATACACAGTGACCCTTGTTCCTACAATGGTATTTTTGAAAAAAGACGGCGCTTTGTATAAAAGAACAGAAGGCTACATGCCAAAAAGCGAACTAGAAAAAATTCTTAAAGGATTAATCAATGGATAATTTGATACAGTTTTTTCAAACTAACGTTAAAGGCGAATTTTCTTTACTGATTCTTGCTTTATGTTTCTTAGGGGGGGTAGTGTCATCACTGTCTCCCTGCGGAATAGGCATGCTGCCTGTAGTTGTAAGCTACATTGGCGCTTCGCCCGAGCAAAAGGTATCAAAGTCTGCAATGCAGATTATCTCGTTTATTTTTGGTCTTGCTGTGAGTCTTACAGCCATAGGCGTTGTTGCAGCTATCACAGGTCAGGTTTTTGGTGCGGGTAACAGAGCCTATTTTATACTTCTGTTATCAGCGTTGATTATGATATTCGGGCTGAACCTTATTGGCGTAATTGAAATTAATTTTCCTGTTCTTGTAAAAAAATTTCCGCAAAGCAACAAAGCCAATGCCTTTTTCTACCCCATGCTGCTTGGTATGGTGTTTGCTTTTGCAACAACTCCGTGTTCAACTCCTATCCTTGCGGGTATCATGGCAGCTGCTTCTTTGAGCTCAAACATTGCTTATGCAGCATTAATGCTCTTTTTGTTCTCCATTGGACAGGGCATGATTATACTTGTTGCAGGGTTATTTACATCAGCTTTAAAGAACATTTCTTCGTTTGCGAGATATTCTGAAATTCTCACCAAAATAAGCGGCGTTATTCTTGTATTGTTCTCTTTATTCCTTTATTACAAGGTGTTTAGCGAGTTTATTGTATAAGCAAAAAAAAGCTATGAATCTTTTTGGTTCATAGCTATTAGATTAGGGATATGCGTATCGTCGTCTTTTATTTAAGGAGTATAGTGTTATTCTACACATACTTTTGTTGTATAAAATCATACATTGTTATGAATAATTTTTAAGTTGTTCATACATTTAAGCGATTAGCTCATGACTTCTTTAAAAAAATCATTATGCATGAATAGTGAAAGGAAAATCAGGGTTGTCAGGCATGTTGCTAATTTAGGCCAAATGTATGATTTCTGTATAAAAAACTGTACTAAAACCCTTTTGTTCCGATAACGATAGTAGGGCAAATTTATCAAATCAAGGGTGTTAAAATTTGTATAACAGTATTTATCCGGTACAAATAAAACCATATGTTCCGCCGCAGAACAAAAAGGTTGGAAATAAAGAAGAGGAGCAAGAATCCTCTCAGTCGTCCGACCTTAATAAAGGCAGAAGAGCCTCCGGCTCAGAGTCTGCCGGTTCTTACGGTGCAACAGACCCTAACGGTAAAAGCAAATTTGAACGTCAGGAGTTTCCAAACGGTCAAAAAACCACAATCGATTATTCAAAGTCTAAAGTAAACATTGCCCAGATTTTAACGGATTTTAAAAACACAGCCATTGCCATAGGCTCTCCGCCAAATATTATCCAGGAGGTGGAAAGCTATCTTAATATTGCGGAATCGGAATCTTTAAAAAACGAGCCCAATAAAAAAAGAATACAGTCTAATTTAAAAAATGCCTCAAATATCCTTGATGAATTTATTTCAAAAACCCTTAATAAAAACTCAAAGGTTGTTGAAAACTGGATAGATGCCCTGTTTTTGCAGCAGGTAAACTACAAATCAGACCCCACAACAGTCAATGAGGATTTTCTTGTCAAACTGCCTGATAAAGAAACAGGCGACATGAAGCCTATTTCACAAAACCTGTCCCAGCAGACTCAAAAGACAGAAGAACCACCCGCACAACCCGCGCAACCTGCCCCAGTTAATGAGCAGCCGCAGCAGCCAGAACAAACTGCACCCTCAAATCCGAATATTTATATTCCGCAGGATGGCGAAGTAAAAAAAGCGTTTATTCAGGGTAAAAAATACTCTGCCATAAATCAAACGGATAAAGCACTTGCGGCTTTTCAATCTGCTCTTGAGCGCTCACAAGTGCTGGGCGATACAAATGCGCAGGGCATGATTTGTTTTGAGATGGGGCAGATTTATGATAAAAATGACAACCTTGAACAGGCCCTTAATTTCTACAATCAGGCTCACCAATCCACAACAGACAACAACCTCAAAGCCAGAGCATACTACTCCATGGCACAGATTTATGATGATGTTGTATATTTTGAACCTGCGATGAATCATTACTTCGCCGCAATTTCTTTTGCGGGCGAAGCCGACAACCTCAATGCCCAAACCCGTGCTCTTTCTGATATAGGGGATATGTACGCGGAAAGATACGATATTCAAAACACATACACCTACTATGGCGCTGCCAAAAATATTGCCCTTGAAACCAATAATACTAAGACCATGGGCGCCACATGGTCACGCTCGGGAGATGCTTTGACCATGGTTAACGAAAACGTTAACGCGCTGCAGGATTACAAAGCTTCGGCCAAATTCTATGAACAGTCAGAATCTCCCGTAAAAACAGCAAGAAACTATGAGAAAGCTTCTGTTGTCATGCTGAAACTCGGTAACAGAACAAAAGCAAAATCACTCCTTGAAAAAGCTCAAAAGATTGCCCTTAGTGCTTCTGATAATGATTATGCCCAAAAAATCCAAAAACAGTTGAATGTTATTTAACACATTGCGATAAGGCCTGAATTAACTTATAATTGCCTTATAATTGGATTATCAGACAATTGAAAGCCGCAAATAAATGAATAAATTTAGATTTTTAACCTCGGGCGAATCCCACGGAATATGCCTGAACGCAATAATAGAAGGCATGCCTTCAAATATAACAATAGACAAAGACTTTATCGATGAGCAACTTGCCCGCCGTCAGCAGGGATACGGCAGAGGCGGCCGCATGCAGATAGAAACTGACAAGGTAAAAATTTTATCCGGAGTACGTTTTGGCAAAACAACAGGCGCACCTGTTTGTTTGGAAATTCAAAACAAAGACTGGCAAAACTGGACTGTGCCAATGTCTGTGGAGCCTGTTAATATGTTTGACCCCGATATAGCAGAAGCTGTTGAGGCTAAAAAAATTACACGTGTCCGCCCGGGCCACGCAGATCTTTCAGGTGCAATAAAATACAATCAAGACGATGTGAGAAATATCCTTGAGCGCTCAAGCGCAAGAGAAACAGCCTCCCGTGTGGCAGTGGGTGCTGTTGCAAAATGTCTTTTAAAAGAGTTTGGAATCACAGGCTCTTCTAAAGTGCTGCAAATAGGCAATGCCTTTGAAGAAGAGTCAATGAAAAAAGAAATTGATAATGCAAAAGAAAAAGGCGACACCCTTGGCGGCAGCTTTGAAGTGAGATTTACAAATTTGCCTGCGGGTTTAGGGTCTTTTGTAAACTGGGATAGGCGCCTTGAAGGAAGATTGGCACAGGCTTTGATGAGTATTCCTGCAGTAAAAGCCGTTGAAGTCGGAGCGGGTGTAAAAGCTGCGTCTTTAAGCGGTTCGAATATGCATGACGAGATTTTTTACAACCCTGAAACAGGCTGCTATTACAGAGAAACCAACAACGCAGGCGGTATTGAAGGCGGGATGACAAACGGGGAAGATGTGGTTTTGAAAGTAACAATGAAAGCAATCCCCACAATGAAACAACCGCTGCAATCAGTTGATATAAAAACAAAAGAGTCTTACTTAGCACACTTTGAACGTTCTGACACCTGCGCTGTTGAAGCGTGCGCAGTAGTCGGCGAGGCCATGGCTGCAATAGTGCTTGCAGACGCATTTTTAGAAAAATTCGGCGGCGACAGCCTTGAAGAAATAAAGAGAAATTTTAACCGTGGATAACAAAAAAAATATAGTATTAATAGGCATGATGGGTGCGGGAAAAAGCACGATAGGGCATCTTTTGGATGAAAAACTGCATGATTTTTTGTATCTTGATATCGATAAAGAGATAGAAAAACTTGCGCAAAAGCACATCCCCGAAATCTTTGCACGTTATGGCGAATCACATTTCAGGCAGCTTGAGCATAACATGATTGAAAAATACTCAAACTACCACAATCAGGTGATCTCAACCGGCGGCGGTGTTGTGGAGAATCCTGAGAATATCAAGCTGTTAAAGAAAAATGGGGTTGTTTTCTACTTAAAAGCCTCGGCTGATGAGCTGTATTCAAGGGTGAGCAAAGCTCATCAAGGCAGCCGCCCGATGCTGAACCACCCAAACCCTAAACAAAGACTAAAAGAGCTGATAGAAAGACGGGAGCCCTTTTATAAATTAGCAGATTTTGAAATAAATACCGAAAACAAAGACCTTTTACAAATTACAGATGAGATTTTAAAAAACTATGACTCAATTGATTAATCTAAAAGTTGATATACCAGAGAAAAATGCATACAGCTATGATATCCTGATAGGTGAAAACCTTCTTGCGCAGGCTGATAAACTTGTTAAAAAATATTCAAAAGCAAATAAGTTTTTGATTGTAACAAACGAAACCGTAGCTGGACTTTACAGGGATTCTCTAAAAATAGACAATGCTTTTTGGCTTGTTTTAAAAGACGGGGAAGAATACAAAAATTTTGATAATCTAAAACTTATTCTCGATGCGGCTGTGGAGCACAGACTCGAGCGAAAAGACTGTATAATTGCTTTTGGCGGCGGTGTAATAGGTGATATGGCGGGTTTTGCTGCTGCGAGTTATATGAGAGGCTGTGATTTTATCCAGATACCCACAACCCTTCTAGCGCAGGTAGATTCTTCTGTCGGAGGGAAGGTTGCAATCAACCATGAACACGGAAAAAATCTTATCGGTGCATTTTACCAGCCAAAGCTTGTGCTTGCTGATATTTCGACTTTAAAAACACTAGATTTAAGACAGCTTAAAACAGGACTTGCGGAAGTTTTAAAGTATGCTTTTATTGAAAAATCGTGCGACACCTCTTCAATTTCAAATTCTAATTACAGGCTTTTTGATTTTTTACAGCAGAATAAAACAGATATTTTTGCACTCAAGAGCGATACTATGTCGCGGCTGGTTGAAATCTGCTGCACGCTGAAAGCCTGTGTTGTTAATCAAGATGAAACTGAAAAGGGGCTTCGTGCAATTTTAAACTTTGGCCACACTTATGCACACGCTATTGAAAATTTGACCAACTACACTGTTTACACGCATGGCGAGGCTGTTGCCATGGGGATGAAAATGGCGTTTAATCTGTCATTAAAACGCGGATTGATAGACAAAAATTATTACAATCAGGCGCTTGAATTAATTGAATGTTATGATATCGCGCCAAAAGCCGTAGTTTTCGACAAAGAAAAATTTTATGACGAGATGTTTTTGGACAAAAAAGCACAAGATGGCAAAGTCCGTTTTGTCTTGCCAAACGGATACTACAGCGTGGTAATAGTATCGGATTCGTCTAAAGAGCAGGTGCTTGAAAGTCTTGGATTGTAACAGAGTTGTAATAAACTAACAAAATTTTTTATATTGGCTACTTAAACCTTTTGTTAAGAAAGGATATTGTATTAATGATAAATAACATGCGTCCAATTTCATTTGGTACAAAATTTGGAAATGACGTTAAAGAAAAATTGCTGCTGGCACAATCAAATGGTTTATTAAAAGAAGAACATTTAAAAGTGTTGGAAGACTTGAGTAATGACGGTTCAGATTCGTTTTTGAAACTGAAAGAGGATAATTGGTGTGTAAGCCATCTTTATGTTGATAGTCCGGTTATTATAAAAGCAAAAGATATTGTTGAAACAGCGGCTAATAACACTCCAGTTGACGACAAGCATTACAGAAAAACGCTCAAGTCATTGAAAAACGAACTTGAAAACGACAAGAAAAACATGGCATTGTTTGATGAAGGTATTGTCGTAGATGAAATTACCGGCACAAATTGGATGCGCAGATATCATTCTACAAAGTTTGATATGGCAGCATTTTTGAAATGTTTTACAAAAAAAACAAATCTTTCAAAATTAATAACTAAAAAAGAAAATGCTGTGAATAAAAAAATGACAGAGCATAAATCCGATATAGCAAGGCTAAATGCCGAATATTACAAAAATAAAAGCAGTTTTGAAGAAAGACTGCATAAATTGTTTGATTAGTATTATTTAGTCATGAAAATTTAATAAATTTTCTATGTCAGTCTCTAAAAACTGTGATAATTCAAGGATTTTGACAAGTGACATATTTGCTTTTCCGCCTTCAATTATCGAAATATATTTTTGAGAAACATTCATTTTTTCAGCAAGATGCTCTTGTGTTAAATCTTTGCGAATTCTTTCAATTTTAACATTTTTGCCGAATTTTTTAAGTAAACTTTCTCTATTCATAACTTATAAGTATATAAATATTGACTTATAAATAGAATTGATGTATAAGGTATAAAATACTATTTATAAATAGTAGGATAGTGGATATGAAAAAATTAATTCTGATTGATTTGGATGGAGTATTAAATAAATATTCTGGTGACTTTCGTCCTGATTACATCCCTCCATTAAACTCTCAGGCAGAAGATATGTTAAAAAAACTGCATAAGCGTTATAATTTGAAATTATTTACAACAAGAAATGCAACCCTTGCCGCACAGTGGCTGTCAGAAAACAATCTTGATTCTTATTTTGTTGGCATAACAAATATAAAAGAATTGTGTTGGCTTTTCATAGATGATAGAAGTATTTGTTTTGATGGGGATTATGAAACTTTATATGAAAAAGTTAAATATTTTAAGCCCTGGTATAAAAAAGTAGAAATTTAAAAAAAGGAGCGATTATCGCTCCTTTTTATGTTAAACAAGATTTTCAATGGCTGCTTTGACGCCGGAGCCTAATTCAAACTTGTAACCGAGCTTGTGAAGGCTTGCCTCAAGCGAGCTTACAGCTGCGAGCACATCTCTGTCGCAAACAAAGCCGAGAGTCCCCATTCTAAAAATTTTGTCTTTCAAATCATTCTGACCATTTGCAACCACAATGTCAAAGTCTTTTTTCAAAGTGCTTCTTATATCAGGCACGCTGATTCCTTGCGGCGGATAGATGGAAGTGATTGCGTTTGAAGCAATCGCGTCATCTTCTACCATTGGTTTTAGACCTATAGCTTTAATTGCCGCACGAAGCGCCTTTGCATGTTTTGCGTGGCGTTTAAGTATATTTTCCAGTCCGTCTTTTTTCATCATTTTTAGAGCCTCATTCAAAGCCACAATGAGATTAACAGCAGGTGTGTAAGGTGTGGAATTTGCTCTTACTGATTTTCTGTATGCGCTCCAGTCAAAGTAGAATGACGGGTGTTTGCACTGTTCGTGCATTTTGAATGCTTTTTCGCTTGCTGCTAAGAAAGCCAGCCCCGGTGGAATCATAAAGCCTTTTTGAGAACCGGAAATCAGTACATCAATTCCCCATTCATCCATTTTGCACTCGATTGCGCCGACAGAGGTTACGCCGTCAACAACTGAAACAGCACCGTGTTCTTTTATCAATGCAACAAGCTCTTTTAAGGGATTTGTTACGCCTGTTGCGGTTTCGTTATGTGTTAGAGTAACGATTTTAATTTCTTTGTTAACATCGGCATCAAGTCTTTCTTTCAAAACTTTCGGGTCTATTGCTTTGCCTGCTTCTACCTCAATTTTTTCAACATCAGCTCCGAGTTTTGCTGCTATTTTTGCCCATCTTGCGCCAAAGTTTCCTATCACAAGCGAAAGAACTTTATCACCCTCGTTTACAAGGTTAGACAAAGCGCCTTCCATAGCTCCGGTGCCGCTTGAAGTATAGATAAACACGTCGTTTTGTGTTTGGAAAAGCCATTTTAAATCCGCATAGGTTTCTTCCAGAATTGCGGAAAATTCCGTGCTTCTGTGCCCAATAGGGTGTTTTGCCATAGCAATCAGTATGCTTTCGGGAACAGGTGTAGGGCCGGGAATCATCAAAAATGTTTTATCTCTCATTATATAAACTCCTCAAATCTTATAAGACAAAATTATTGTCTCATATTTTTTGGAATTTATAAAGCAGATTTTTTAATGGCAGCTATGTCCGCAGGAATGCCCTTCTCCATGGTGGTGTTGGTGTCCTTCGCCGTGATGGTTGCAATTTGGAGAAGTTGTCTGTTCCAATGTGCCGTTTAGCAAAGCATTCACAGCTTCGTCAGCGCTGCCTGAAATACCCGCAAAAATTTCAATGCCGGCTTGCCCAAGAGCATTAACAGCACATCCGCCGATTCCTCCGCAGATGAGTTTGTCAATATTTTCATTTTCCAAAAGCTGGGCAAGCGCGCTGTGGCCTTCTCCGTCAGAAGAAAGTATTTTTGAAGAGATGATTTCGTTGTTTTCTATTTCATAAATTTTGAACTGTTCTGTATGGCCGAAATGCTGAAAAACGTTTTGATTTTCATCATAAGTAACTGCAATTTTCATAACTGTTTAAACTCCTTTATTACTGCTTAAATCAATATTATTATATAGCAAAATCAAAATTTATAACCAGTCCTGATGAGCACTCACGGAATGATTTTAAAGAACTGAGCATACATTGAGCTTTAAAACCCGTGCAGTGGCAGGGGTAAAGTGTTTCTAAATTCAGGCTTTCTAGGTAGTTAAACGTCAATTCCAGCTGTCTTTTAGGCGCATTTATCAAATGCAGGCCGCCTATTATTGAGTGGATTTTATGTGTTTGAAAAATTTCTTGAGCGTATCGGCAGATGTTTACTATGCCGGAGTGAGAGCAGCCTGTTAAAATAACGATTCCTTTTTGCGTGTTGATTGCAAGTGCGCTGTCGTCAGGTACAAAATCGGGTTCTTTTGTTTCTTTATTAAAACCGACAGGTGATTGTGCTTCAAAATCGTTTTGTCTTTTGATTCGTCCTAAAAATGCAATATTGCTTGAGATAAAATACGGTTCCTTTGTGTAGACGGGAGTGAAGTATTTTTCAATCTCCTGTTTGGACACGGGGCAGCCAAACTCTCCGTCGCAGTCGTAGCGCTGTTTAAACGCTTCAGGGCAGGCAACAAGAAACGGCTTTGATTCTTTTACAATTTCTTTAAAATACTTTAACCCCCCTGTATGGTCGTTATGTCCGTGAGACAGGACAACGTATCCGGCCTGACTAAGGTCAATTCCTGCTTTTTTTGCATTTTGTAAAAACACATCAGAATAACCCGTATCAAAAAGGATTTTTTGTCCGTATGCTTCGACATAAACACAAAACGCCGGCTCGCCAAGATAATATTTGTCGATACTCGTATTATTGTCCGCTAAAATTGTTAATTTCATATTTAGAAGATACCATTAATTTATGCATAAAAAAAGAGCCATCCGGCTCTTTTAAAATGGTACTCCCAAGGGGATTTGAACCCCTGTCGCATCCGTGAAAGGGATGTGTCCTAGGCCTCTAGACGATGGGAGCCTATCGGTTTGTAAAAATAATATATCGAAGACATAATTTAATGTCAACAAATTGTTTACATTTTTGTTTACAGATTTGAAAAACACTGTTATTTATAGTAAATTTCTTGTATAAGCGAGGGGGCATAAATAGAATATGGCAAAATCGGAAATTAATTATATAAACAGCGTAGACGTTGATATTAATGACGCTTCACCTATGCTGAAACAGTTTTTGGAAATCAAAAAGAACAATCTTGATGTTCTTTTGCTTTATCGTATGGGTGATTTTTACGAAACTTTTTTTGAAGATGCACTTACATTGTCAAAAGATTTGGAAATCACACTCACAAGTAGAGAAGGCGGCGCTCTTGGCCGTATTCCGATGGCCGGAATTCCTGCCAAAGCCGTGGATAACTATCTGCCAAAGCTTCTTGAAAAAGGTCACAAAATTTCTATCTGCGAGCAGCTGGAAGACCCCGCACAGGCAAAGGGGCTTGTTAAAAGAGATGTTATAAAAACTATCACAGCAGGTACTCTCACAGAGACAAACCTTTTAAAATCAAACATGAACAACTACCTCGCTGCAGTTTTCAAAGATAAAAAGTCAGGCATGTACGGGCTTGCTTATACGGATATTTCAACCGGTGAGTTTAAAGTTACGCAAACTGATTTTGAACAGCTTTTGAGTGAACTTTCAAGAATCAAGCCGTCGGAAGTTGTAGTGCCAAAGATTTCTCAAAAAGTACTGCCCTTTCAAATTGTAGGTGATGAAAAAATTGACCTGCCTGAAGAAATCACTGAAAACTATAACTGTTCAAAAATGAGCTACATGGCTTTTGATGAGGATAGGGCAGAAAAAAATATTAAAGAAATTTTTAAAGTAGAATCCACAGACGCGTTTGGCTTTTCGGAGTTTAAAGCAGGTTTTTGCGCTGCCGGCGCAATATTTGAGTACCTTTTTAGAACTCAAAAGGAAAATTTTCCCAAATTCGAAAGAATTGATACCTACAGCCTCACCCAGTATGTGTCGATTGACTCCAATACAAGACGCAATCTTGAGTTAACTGAAACTTCCCGTGACAAGGCAAAATACGGCAGTCTTTTGTGGGCAATTGATAAAACTGAAACAAACATGGGTGCAAGACAGCTGAAAAAATGGATTCACCAGCCTCTTAAAAATGTTTCAAAAATTGTGGAAAGGCAAGATGCTGTTGAGGAGCTGATTAAAAATACCTCTTCAAGAATCCAGTTGATAGGACTTTTGGAAAAAGTTTATGACATTCAGCGGCTTTCTACAAGAATAAGCAATAATACAGCAAACCCGCGAGATTTTTTGGCATTGAGAGACACTGTCAACCTTTTGCCCCAGTTTAGCGAGGTTCTGGCTAGCTTTAATTCAAAACTTTTAACAAAGCTTGCAGAACAAAGAGGCGGATTGCTTGAATTTGCTCATGTGATAGACAGAACAATTTCCGATGAGGCGCCTATTGTTGTTAAAGACGGCAACGTTATCAAAGAGGGTGTTTCCGGTGATCTGGATTATTACAGGGAGCTTTTAACAGGCGGCAAAAAATGGCTTGTCGAATTTGAAGAGAAACAAAAAGAAGAAACAGGCATCAAGTTTTTAAAAGTTGGTTTTTCAAAAACATTCGGATATTTTATTGAAGTTTCAAACTCCAACCTGTCAATGGTGCCTGACCATTATATCAGACGCCAGACTCTTACTAACGGAGAAAGGTTTATAACAGAAGAGCTCAAAAACCATGAGTCGGATGTTTTGTCTGCTCAGACAAAATCTATTGAGCTTGAGACCAAAATTTTCTCTGACTTAAGAGAGTATTCAAAAGAGTTTGTGGACAGCGTAAGAGAAGTTGCCGAGGCTCTGGCTGATATTGATGTTTTGGTTTCGTTTGCGGTGTGCGCTATAGAAAACAAATATGTGCGTCCGCTTGTTACGGACTCAAACGAGCTTGATATAAAAGAGGGCAGACACCCCGTGCTGGAAAAAATCCTGCCTATGGGCAAGTATGTTTCCAATGATTTAAAGCTAATTGCAGACAACCACAGTGAAACAGATGCGCAGTTTATGGTGCTGACAGGACCAAACATGGCAGGTAAATCTACATATATGAGACAAAATGCTCTTATTGTAATTCTTGCGCAGATAGGAAGCTATGTCCCTGCTGATGCTGCAAAAATAGGTATAGTGGATAAAATCTTTACCCGTGTAGGGGCAGTGGATGATTTATCTTTGGGCCAGTCAACATTTATGGTTGAGATGAATGAGACTGCTTTTATCCTAAACTCTGCAACAGAAAAAAGCCTTATTTTGCTGGATGAAATAGGCAGAGGAACAAGCACCTATGACGGTGTAGCTATTGCGTGGAGCGTTGCGGAATATATAGCAACAAATATCAAGGCAAGAACCATTTTTGCTACTCACTATCACGAGCTTAATGTAATGAGTTCGCTTTTCCCGCAGATAAAAAATTACAGGGTCACAATCTCTGAAAATGACGGTGACATAATCTTTTTAAGAAAAGTAATAGAGGGTTCAGCCAGCAAGAGCTACGGCATACAGGTTGCAAAAATGGCCGGACTCCCGCGTGCTGTAATAAAAACAGCCGAAGATATGATGACCAAAATGCAGATTGATTATTCAAAAGACCTGTCAGCAAACAAGCGTAAGAGCAAAGTTCCTACGCCTGATGTGCCACAATTATCTCTGGTTTTTGGGGATAAAGACTAAATTAGTCTATACCGCGAGCCAGTTTCATACCTTCGACAAGATTGTCCAATTTCTTCAAAGCAGCGTCGTTGCCCAGTGATTCTAGCGCAAGTTTGATAAATTGTGTTGCAGCTTTGTCCTTGGCGATTTTCTTAAATTCTTTCATCATGTAGTTAAGGTTTTGCTTTGCCTCAACGTCAACAGAATTCATGATTACTTTTTCTTTTCCGTCAGGATAAAACACCACAATCTTGGAGGTCTTTTTATCTTCAAAATATTCTACAAACACGGGTCTGTTCAAAGCTTTTGCTGTGCTGGCCATTGTTTTGTCAGTACAGGTTTTGGGTTTTGAATCAGTGTCTGAACTTTTCGGGAACATTTCATAGACATTTTCTTTAGAGGATTTTGTTACCTGAAAAACAGCAGCATTGTCTGTGCCTGTCATTGCACCTTCGTTGCTGTCAACCAGAAAATCAAAGTCAAACAAAGTCTGAGGTTCAATATCCAGAGCAATGCAAGCTTTTTCAAGAGTTTTGCAAGAAGGAAAATGCTCACCTGTTTCTATTTTAGAAAGTTGTCTCGGGTGGATACCGATAATGCTGGCAAGGTCTTCTTGAGTAATGCCTTTTGCTTTTCTAATAAGTTTTAAGTTGTGGCCAACGCCGAGTTTGAAGTTTGTCATAAACACATCCTTTCGTTTTAGTGTATAAGTATTTGAGGTGTAATAAAACGTTGTTTAACGGGAATAAATTTGTGAATTTTTTATTGACTTACGCGTTTTACGACATATCATGTAAAAATAGACGATGTTTAACATTGGATTTGTGTTTTCAAAATAGCGGCGATTCTTTTTAGGCGTACTTTTTGACAAGTTTGTGGAGAAATCGTATTCGGATCAAAAAATGCACTCTAAGACAAAAAAAATTTTTACTTTTCTTGAATTTGATGAAAACGTACAGATGCCTGCGTATATTTATCTCTGTTTAAAAACATGGCAGAAATATTTAAAAAATGATTACAAAATTGTAATTTTAAATAGCAAAAATATTGAAAAATTTATATCAAAGTCTTTATTACCCGATATCTCTAAACTTAAACAGAGATACCCTTTCCCCCGCTTTTGTGATTATATTGCAGCGCTTGTGCTGTACGAAAACGGGGGGATTTTTTTAGACGCAGACACAATCATTACCGAAAAGTTTAAAGACGAAGAGGTTTTGTATTCTCACTGCGATACGGTTTTGTATTCAAACTCTCTTTACAATGTGTCCCCAGGGTTTATGAAAGCAAATAAAGGCTCTTTGTTTATGGAAGAGCTTATCAGACGCTACAGGTTTGATACTCACCTGCCAATGGCTTTTGATCCGCATCGCAATTACATAATCAATGATGTCATCAAATATTTTGACAAAGAACACATTACACTGATAGATAGTGAAAAATCAGGTTATTGCATGGAAAAGGCAATGTATGGCGTCTGGGATGATTATTTATATCAAAACTATTATTTTTCTTCACTTGATTCGATAGAAGATTTTTTGAAAACTACAAGAGGTATTACCGCTCTTAGGAACTCGGTTACAAACAAAAGATATAAGGAAATGGATGTTGATGAGTTTTTAAGCATGAATTTTTTGCTGGCAAAAATTTTTAAGGTGATTTTGTAGCAAACTTTGCTAAATATTTTTAGCATTTTTGTAATTGCTCTTTTGATATAGCCTTTGAGCTCTGTAAAGAGTGATGCTGAAATTTTATACTCCTTTTTGTATGAATACACAAAAAGGATAATAATATGTTTAAATTGAGAGCGAGAGAAGAACGCGGAAAAACGCTCACAGACTGGCTGGATAGCTCACATTCTTTTTCTTTTGCACAGTATTTTGACCCGTTTAATATGGGTTTTAGCGACCTTAGGGTTATAAATGATGATATAGTTGCCCCAGACGGCGGTTTTAAGCTCCATCCCCATGCAAATATGGAGATAATAAGCATTATACTTTCAGGAGAATTGGAACATAAGGATTCTATGGGTGTGTCGCAAATCCTTCACCCGGAACATGTTCAGGTAATGAGTGCAGGTTCTGGCATCATGCACAGCGAGTTTAATCCGTCATCTGTCAATTTCTTACATTTTTTACAGATATGGATTTTACCGCACAAAAAGAATTTTGACCCTTCATATTCTTCAAAAGAATTTTCCAAAGACAAAATGCACAACAGGCTCTGCCTGATTGTCTCTGGAAGCGGTGAACGAGGCTCTTTAAAAATCCATCAGGATGCTGAAATTTATCAATGCATTATTGATGCGGATAAAACAGTGTTCTATGATTTGCCAGAAAATAGAAAACAATGGATACAGATTGCAAAAGGCGCAATAGAAGTTAACTCTAATATCCTGGAAGCAGGAGACGGCATGTCTATTGTGAATGAACATGGCGAGCTTGAGATTACCGGCGTGGACGATGAGTCTAACTTTGTGCTGTTTAATTTAAGAAACCTTACGCTGTAAAAAAGATGACACAGGGGCACCGGATTAGAATATATACACCGCAATGACTGCAAATATAATAAGCGGTATGTTGTAGTGTAAAAATGTCGGGATACAGGTGTCTGTGATATGGTTGTGCTGTCCGTCAGCATTCAATCCGGCAGTAGGGCCAAGGGTTGTGTCAGAAGCCGGCGAGCCGGCATCTCCAAGCGCTGCTGCTGCCGAAAGCAGTATCACTGTGGCCGGTATGCTCAGGCCTATTTTTGCGCAAACAGGCACAAACAGTACAGCAAGAATTGGGATTGTGCCAAAAGATGTGCCGATTCCCATTGTGATAAAAAGACCTATTGCAAGCATTACAGTTGCCGCCAGCAGTCTGCTTCCTCCCATAAATACGGATGCTGCCTGAACAAGTGATTCTATACCGCCTGTTTGTTTTAATACGAGGGCAAATCCTGCTGCAACAAGCATTACAAAAGCAACATAGCCCATAAGTCCAATGCCTTCATTCATCAACTTGTCCATTTTTTTGTGGTCAATTGCACCTGTGCCAAAAATTACTGCCAGCCCGACAAGCGCCCCTAACGGAAGCGAGTTTGTCCACAGCTGCACGCCAAGGGTGGCAAATGCTGCAACAAGTGTCAGATAGTGGCTTTTTGTGAATTTGAGCGACTGCTCTTCATCCTGTATTGCAGTATCTTCGCTTATTTGTATATCTTTATATTCACGCGGTTTTCTGTAAGTGACAAATACGGCAATCAAAAGCCCTGTGAGCATTGCAAGAGCAAGAAACCAGTTTGATTTCCAGATATCGCCTACAGCTATTTGCATTCCGTTTTGTGTGAGGTTGTCTGCAATCAATCCTTGAAAAATCAGCCCGAAACCCGCTGGTATTGCTATATACGGTGTCTTAAGTCCGAACGCAAGAGCACATGCTACTGCGCGTCTATCGATTTTGAGTTTGTTCATAAGGTGCAGCAAAGGCGGAATTAAGATGGGGATAAATGCAATGTGTACGGGTATGAGGTTTTGCGACATCATTGCAATAATTGTAATTATCAAAATCAGCATAAAGGCTCTGCCTTTAATTATGTTTGCGATTTTTTTTGCAAGCACAGGAGCCAGCCCCGTATGTGTCATAGCTGCAGCAAAAGCCCCGAGCAGAATATAACTTAAGGCTGTTTCAGAGTTTGCGCCCATTCCTGAGATAAACGTGCTCATTATGTCGTTTATTTTCATATGCGCGCACAGCCCTGCTGCGATGGAAGAAAAAATTATAGCCAAAAGCACGTTTATCCTAAAAACACATAACGCACAAAGTACTACTACAGAAACGATTACGGGGTTAAATAATATATCCATGGTTCTCTCTTTTCCTTGCTCCAATCAGGATAACATGAATATTATGTTTATAATACTTCAAGATTCATTGACTTGGTAATATATAGATTTAATAATTAATTTAATAATTTACTTAATATTTAAAATGAAAGAATAATAAAAATGATAAAGCGTATTTTTTCCCTGTTTTTACTGGCTGTAATGACAACCTGTTATACGGTTGCCCCGTTTGCTTCTTCTTTGGCTTATGGCTCCACGGCTGCTGTTTACAGTACATCTGCCGGGTATGAAAACCTTGTGCCAAAGAAGCTCGAAGCCTCAATGAAAGATGCAATTGCCCACATATACGGCAAAGAAAATGTGGATGTAATTTATTGCAACATTGAAAAAATGATAAAAAAGGCCAAATTTGAAAGAAGGCCTGATCTTTATGAAGATGATCTAAAACGCGACTCTGACTGGTACAAAGACGAAGTTGTGTACATGTTTTATCCTGACCAGTTCGGTGTAGACGAATCAGGCAAACCTGCTACGTTTAAAACCCTAATAAACATGCTCGATTACCTCAAGGATTTAGGGGTTACAACGATTTATATTCTGCCGTTTGCAGATTCTCCCATGGGCGATTCGGGTTTTGATGTAAGAAACCCCAAAAACGTACGCGCAGACCTTGGCGGTATGGAAGAGTTTGGCCAGTTTATGGCAGCTGCAAGACAAAAGGGTTTTAAAATCAAAGCAGACCTTATTCTCAACCATTTTTCAGATCAGCATGAGTGGTTTCAGCAGGCGCTTAAAGGGGATATCAACAAGCTCCACTACTTTATTGCAAGAGAAGATATGCCAGAATACCGCCAGTACAAAGATGAAAAGCTTGGATATATGGTTGAATACAAGGAAAAAGACGGCACAGTAACAAGAAGACGCTTGATATTTCCTGAAATCACTGATAATCACTACAGAAAAGTGACTATAAAAGGGAAAGATTATTACGTCTACCACACATTCTATCCTTTCCAGCTTGATGTAAACTGGGAAAACCCGAAAGTTCTTTATTACATGCTTGATGCAGTTACTTTCTGGGCGAATATGGGTGTGGATATTTTCAGAATGGATGCTATACCTTATCTTAGCAAAGAGGAAGGAACAAGTGCCGAAAACCAGCCAAAAACACATTATGTAATCCAGCTCATAAGCGCATATCTGCAAACGATTGCGCCTCGCTCTGTTATTCAGGCAGAAGCCTGCCAGCAGCCAAAGAAAATTTTGCCTTACTTTGGTACAGATAGAAAAGTTGAGCACAATATCAAAAATAATATTAAAGAAATCACAAGAACAGATAAAGTCCAGATTTGCTATCATTTCCCTTATATGCCGGCAATATGGGCATCACTTGTGACAGCAGACAATTCGTATTTTTGGAAAGCATACAAAAATACTCCTCAAATCCCTGATTCTGCTGCGTGGGCAATGTTTTTAAGGGTTCATGACGAGCTTACGCTTGAGATGGTGAATGAAAAAACAAGAGAGCTGCTCTATGACGGGCTTGCACCAAAAGGTGCGGCTTTTAGAAAAGGTTACGGAGTATCAGGCAGGCTGGCGAGTTTTCTTGACAAAAATCCTGATCGTATAGGTATGGCTTTTTCTATTCTGCTTTCTTTGCCCGGTGTGCCGATAATTTATTACGGTGATGAAATTGGTATGCCAAACAACTATGCCAACGCAAAACAAACTGCAAAAAAACGTGAAGCAAAACAAAAAGCTGACAAAAAGAACAAAACAAAAATGCTCAGCTATTTTGACAGCCGTGATATTAACAGAGGCCCGATAAAGCAGAGTGTTTTCTATGACGCAATGAAAAACACCCAGACATATAACCACAAAGTCTATGCTAGGGTACAAAAGCTTATTAAAATAAGAAAACAATACCCTGTTATGACACGCGGTACATTTACGGAAATAAAAACAGAAGCGCCGGAAGTTTTTGCTTATGTAAGAGAATACAAAGACGACAGAATCGTTGTAATCAACAACCTTTCCGCTGACAAAGAAAAAGCAACGGTTATATTTATTAACGACAACTTTGGCAAAAAATCAAAAGATGTTTATTTAAAAGACCTTTTGACAGACAAAATGGTGAGAGCAAGAGTCCAGAACAAAAAACTGACAGTAAGGCTCAACCCGTATGACGCAATGTGGCTTAAACTTTAGTTTTTAAAATTACATAAACAGGGTTGTACGTCAGTGTGACCCTGTTATTTATTCCAAAGCTTTGTCTGTAATATTCATCAAACCTTTTTAGTTTTGAGGGGGTCCAGTTTTGTGTTTTTATACCGTTTGTGCCCGAGTATTTTATGTGTTTCAAAACATCTAATGGTGAGTCAAAGCAGAGTGTTTGAATGTTTTCTTCAAACTCTGTTATTTCAAATTTGTGAGCACATTTTTCTTTGAGGGTTTCGGTTTTTAAATAGTTTAGAGAAACACCTGTTGTTTCTTTTATCTCTTTAAAATTTTCCTCCCCAAATGTTGTAAACGCAAAAAATCCTTTGTCTGTAAGGTTTTTGTGTATTTTTAAAAACAGCTCATCAATGTCTGTTATCCACTGCATTGCGGCGTTTGATACTATAAGGTCAAATTTTTCTTCCAGGTTGATTTTTTCGATGTCGCCTGCCACGAATTTTGCGTCATTAATAATGTTTTTTATACAAAATTCCGATTCTTCTATGATATCGTTTGCGCAGTACTCTTTAAAAGATATACGGTTGAGCATATTTTTTGACAAAAACCCTGTGCCTGCGCCGAATTCAAACACCTTGTCAAAAGAGTTTCCGCAGTTTGCGAGTATTTTTTCAATAAGCAAATGCGCCATCTCTTTTTGTATAACAGCAGAGTTGTCATAGGTGTTTATGCTTTTTTGAAATCTGAATTTTACTAAATCTTTATTAATCATTTGAGCTCAACAATTCCTCTAACGAATTATAATTATAAAACGGGAAATGCCCTGTCTCAAGCTCTTTTATTTCAACATTGCTCACATTTCTCCAAAAATTTTGCTGGTTGCGAGTCGGCACGCATCTGTCATATTTTGAGATATAAACTTTATCAAATCTGCTTGACGGAACAGGAAATTGCGGCACATATCTTTTCATGCCCATAAGCTCTTGCGTGCAGCTTTGTGCATTTCTTTTTGGCAGATGGTTTTCAAAAATTTCAAAATGCTCTTTTGCTTTTTCGCCGCCAAATAAACGTTCACGGAATTTCACTACCGTTTGAGAGTCCATTTTTTCTGTCAGCTCAAACTGTCGGATTGGCACACCCAGCTTGTCATCTACCGGTACAAGCGTTCCGTTTATTGCTGTGCATGAGTTCACTTTTACATTGCAGAGGTTTGTAATGCCTGAGGCATAAACACCGTAAGAAAATGCCAGAAGGTCAACTTTTTTGTATGCTGAAAAATCAAAAACGTCAAACTCCGGTGTTGTGTAGTCGTAAACGTACAAAACATCGGACGTATTATTAAGAATGGAGAACGGATTTTCATCCATTCCCCATCCGCAAAAGAATAAAATTAAGTTTTCGCTGTTGTTTTTTTCTAAATGTATACGCATTTTATACAGCTTTTTTTATTCTGTGTACAACTCTGTCTTTGCCAAGCAAAAGCAGTGTTGCAACCATGTCTGCACCGTGGGTTCTGCCTGTAACTGCAGCTCTTATTGCCCACATTGTTTCTTTGGGTTTTATGCCCTGCTCTTTAAAGTATGTTCTCAAATCAGCGAGCTGCTCGTGGAGCTTTTCTTCGTCATCAAAGTCCCATTTGTCCAGTTCGTTTTCAATTACATAAGGAAGCACTTTTTTAGCAACTTCGCCGTTAAGAATTTTTTCCTGTACCTCAGGTTCTACTTCCACATCTTTGCCAAAGAAGTATTTTGTGTCGTTTGTCAATTCCGACAGAATTGTAATTGGCTCTCTTGTAATTTCAACGATTTTTTGGAGCTGTTCTTCTGTATACTCGCTCAAATCGTAGCAGGAAAGGTATGGTTTAACGAGCTGCGTCAATTTTGCAAGATCCATTTTTTTGATGTACTGTCCGTTCATCTAGTTGAGATTGTCGTATTCAAAAATAGAGTTGGATGAAGAAACTTCGCCGATTCTAAAATCTGCTGCGATTTCATCAAGGGTTTTGATTTCCTGTCCGTCAGAAGGTGACCAGCCTAACAAAGCTACAAAGTTTACAAGTGCTTCTGTTAAGTAACCTTTTTCAACAAATTCGGAAACCGCTGTTGCTCCGTGTCTTTTTGAGAGTTTGCTTCTATCCGGTGCCAGAATCATGCCAAGGTGGCCGAATTTAGGAATTTCTGCACCCAGTGCTTCATAAATCATGATTTGTTTTGCAGTGTTTGAGATGTGGTCTTCGCCGCGGATGATGTGAGAAATCTTCATTTCCATATCATCTATTACAACCGCAAAGTTGTATGTGGGTGTGCCGTTTGATTTCATGATTACAAAATCGCCGATTAACGCGTTGTCAAAGTGAAGGTGGCCTTTAACAAGGTCGTCAAAGTTTGTTTCGCCTTCAGGTACATGGAATCTGATTGAAGGTTTTCTGCCTTCGGCTCTTAATTTTTCTTTTTCTTCTTCTGACAAATGTCTGCATTTGCCGGAATATTTGTGAGGTTTTTTATTTTTGATTGATTCTTCTTTTTCTGCATCGAGCTCTTCTTGTGTGCAGAAGCATTCGTATGCATAGCCTGCGTCTATCAGCTTTTGAGCGTATTTTGGGTAGATATCAAATCTGTCTGACTGCTGATAAGGGCCGTAAGGACCGCCAACATCAGGGCCTTCGTCCCAGTTGAGACCGAGAGCTTTTAGGCTGTCATAAATATTATCAATATATGCCTGGCTTGAGCGGTCAAGGTCTGTGTCTTCAATTCTTAAAACGTATTTGCCGTTATTTTTCTTTGCAAACAAATAGTTGAACAGCGCTGTTCTTGCTGTACCTATGTGTAAATTACCGCTCGGGGAAGGGGCAATTCTTACTCTAACTTCGTCCATTACTTTCTCCAATCTTTGTTATTCTGTATATAATTTTACCACCAACAAAATGTAACGATATGTAAATAAATCGTAAAAAGTTAAGACTTCTCCCTAAAGTTTATTAAACTTTAAGCCGATAACCATGATGTGGAAACAAAAAATTAAACAGGAGAAGATAAGATGACAAACAACATTCATGGAATTGGTATTAACACAAATTCAGTAAATCCTTATGGCAATCAGCCAAAAGGCGGCGAAGCTAAAGCCGAAGAAAAAGAACAACAGGCACCTCAAGCGCAGCCTCAATCAGCACAGGTAAACCCCGGCGATGTACTTGCTTATATGGCACAACAGGCGGTTGTTGTAAACCCCAAAGTTTCAGCACAAAAAACTTATGACGTTTCAAAATATGTTACACCCGAACAGGCACAACGTATTGCAGGCTTTGTAACAAGCTTTGAAGACCAGGTGGCAGAAGGCTTGCTTGCAATCAACAAAGAGTTCGGTGAAAATTCAGGCCTTTCTGAACAGGCAAAATATGAAATTGCAGCCAACATGGTAGGCTAGCATTAAAGATTAAACCCGGTAAATACGCAAATTTCTTCACTTCTCCGATATTTAAAAAGCCTTTAGTCTGGTGACTAAGGGCTTTATTATTGTATAATTTAATTATGTATATACTTGAGCTTATTGCAAAAATCCTTACCGATAAAAAGAACAAATCAAACACAAAAGAACGGCAAAAAAATTTAATGCCGCCCGAAACAGATTATGAAGAAAAATGCAATCATGTTTTCCTTCCGCTGGATTCCACGGGCGAAACTCTTGCCTGCACAAAATGCGGGCTTGTTGTAAAGAACGACCCTTTGCGTGTTAAGCCCAAAAATCCTTTTTTATGATTACGAATGTAAAGATATTTGACTTTTGTGTTTAAATCAAACGGACTTTAAAATATAATACTTATAACTAATATATATTTCATAAGTTCAAGAGGAAGATAACCTTGGCAAGCATTTCAAACGGACATTTAAAGTCCAATATTCAAAATTTCTCCGTCGAAACAGTTAGAAATCTTTTAAATACAGACAACAAAGGTATTGCAAAGCTGTGCGCACAGGTCTCTATGATGCCTAAAAAAGACGAGCACGGCCGTACTTATTTTTCAAAAGATGATTTGGAAATACTAAGACGTGTAAAAAATAAAAACGATGAACAACAGGCTAAACAGCCAAAAAGAATGGCACAAAAATCTTATGCCACTGTGCCTGTAAAATCCGTAAGCCCTGTTACACCTATTGCACAGCCTCCGGTTAATCGTCCTGTTAAGGCGCCGGCAGTTGCACAGAGCCCTGCTGTTGACAAAATTTGTACTTCTTTAACAATTCTTGAAGATAATCTGACAGACAAATTTAGTGAAATGCTTGATAAAAAATTGGACGAAAAGCTCGACGGTATGGACGAAGTGGTTGTTGAGCTTGTCAGATGCAAAACAGAAAATGAAACACTCCGCTACAAAATGAACGAATTGAACAAAGAAGTTTATAACCTCAAAAATGAATTGAGCAGATATAAAGCGCTCGGTTTTGGTTTTTATATAAAAAATTCAGGTGATTCTTCTTTAATTTAAAACAGCTCTTTTATGCTTACGCCAAGAGCATTGGCGAGTTTGTAGACTTTAGAAAGCGAAATGTCTTTTTCGGCGCGCTCAATCATTCCGACAAACGAGCCGGAAAAACCTGCTTCGAGTCCCAGATTTTCCTGCGACATATTACGTCGTAATCGCAGATCTCTAACGCGATGGCCGAATTTTATAAAGAAGTCCCTAGACATATTAACATTGTGGCTTCGAAACTGGTAGTTGTCCACAACTGACAGTTGTGGTATAATAACACGCGAAGAACCTAACATACCGAAAAACCTGGCTGTTTTCGGTTACAATTGACCGGTTGCCATCACGGGCACGGTTTAATGATTTATACGTTGTATAAGTTCATCCTGACCTGTTTTTTATAAACAGGTCTGTTTTTATTAAAAAATAATGCTTGATTGTGTTTTAAGTTGTGCGAAAATAATGGTATGAATAATTATGTTTATACACTGGATGGTAAGATTTATATTAATTTAACAAACCTTTGCACAAATGATTGTGTGTTTTGTATCCGCGCAATAAAAGATGATGTTGTCGGTGCAAATCTGTTTTTGGATACAGAGGTGCTTGATATAAACGAGGTAAAAAAACAGCTTGATGGTTTTGAACCTGACAAATACAGCGAGATTATTTTTTGCGGGTATGGTGAGCCTATCTTAAAACTCGATGCATTAAAAGAAATTGCAGCTTATATCAAAGAAAAATATCCTCATATAAAAACCAGAATCAATACAAACGGACATGGCAATCTTATTTACAAACGCAATATTGTACCGGAGCTTAAAGGTATTATAGACAGCGTTTCAATCAGTTTTAACGGAGAGGACAAGGCTGTTTATGATGCAATTTCTTTGCCAAAAATAGAAAATGCTTACGAAGGCATGAAAGACTTTATACAAGAATGTGTACAGCAGGGCATTGAAACAACCGCAACTATTGTGACAGGATATAAAAACTATAAAGTAAACCTTGAGGATTGCAAATCGCAAATAGAAGCGCTCGGGGCAAAGTTTAGAGAGCGGCCATGGCTCGATAACGGATATTAGAAGAAGAAAACCATGATAATAGTAAACACTAGCGACAAAGTAAAAGTAAATTTTAAGGGAAAAGTTTTTTTAAAATCAAAAAACATGGAGCCCCAAAAGGTTGAGGTTGTAAAGAGAATAGCAAAAACAATCAAACGGTTTATAAAAGACGAAAAGTTTGATTTGCTTTTTTATTACAAACTAAAAGACGGGCTTGACCCTTTGCATGTTTCGGCTCAAAAAGGGCATAAGCAAAACTTTTTTGTTAAATGTATTGATATTGCAATGCCCGAAGCTGAATATATTGATGACGAACACTACATTGAAATGGCAAAAGGTGCTGTTCAAAGATACAAAGAGTTTTTTCCAAAAGAAGCTAACACTGAAAATATAAACCTGCTTAAACAGGTGAAAAACAAAGCGAAAAATATGTTTACGAAACAAAAAGCCGGTTAAATTAACCCGGCTTTTTTAATATTAATTTATGCTATTGGTTTGAATAAATATTTTGTTCGTAAGATAATTATAGTGATGGATTATAGCAATCGAGTACCAAAAAGAAAGGTGAAAACATGTTAAAAGAACAAATGGACAAAATCATGCGTCCGAAAGCTATTGCTGTTGTCGGTGCATCAACAAAACCAAAAACTATCGGTTCTGAAATCATGCAGCGTCTTAGAGATTACAAATTTAACGGAAAAGTATACCCCGTTAACCCAAAAGGCGGCATGATTGAAGGATTTCAGGCTTATACATCAATTGCGGAAATCCCCGGTGAAGTGGATCTCGCAGTTATCGTTGTTAATGCAAAATTCGTTCTTGATACAATTGACCAATGCCATGCAAAAGGCATAAAAGGTTTGTGTATCATAACTGCCGGATTTAAAGAAACAGGTGCTGAAGGCGCTGAAGCAGAAAAACAACTTCTTGCAAAAGTAAAAGAATACGGCATGAAATGCGTTGGCCCTAACTGCCTCGGCGTTTTGAATACAAACCCCGAAATCAGCATGGATGCAACTTTTGCAGAGTCTCTGCCTGTTGCCGGTGATATCGGTTTTGTTTCTCAATCAGGCGCATTAGGCGGCGGTATCTTAAATATTTTAAAAGACCTTAATTTAGGTTTTGCGCAGTTTATCTCTATCGGCAACCAGGCTGATGTTAATGCTGAAACTGCTCTTGAATACTGGGAAAATGAAGATGATGTTAAACAAATTTTGTTGTACATGGAATCAATTCAAAACCCTGCTAACTTTAGAAAATTAGCTTCAAGAATTACAAAGAAAAAACCTATTCTTGCTTTAAAATCAGGCCGTTCAGCTGCAGGTGCTTCTGCTGCTTCTTCTCACACAGGTTCTTTAGCCGGTGCTGACAAAGCTGCTGATGCTCTGCTCAAACAATGCGGTGTAATAAGAGAATTTTCTTTGAAAAATCTTTTTGCTAACGCAAAAGCATTTTCTAACTGCCCGATTCCAAAAGGCAACCGTGTAGCTATTGTTACTAACTCAGGCGGCCCCGGAATTATGGCAACAGACGCTGTTTGCGAATCAGGCATGCAAATGGCTAAAATCTCTGACAAAACAAAAGAAGAATTAAGAAGCTTCTTACCTTCTGCTGCAAGTGTTAAAAACCCTATCGATATGATTGCATCTGCTCCTATCGAACACTACAAACAAACACTTGAAACTGTTTTGAAAGACCCTGAAGTAGACATGGTTGCAGTAATTTATCTGCCTTTCTTAGGTTTGAAAGATATCGATGTTGCTAAAGCATTGATGGAAATTAAAGCTAAAAACCCTGAAAAACCAATCCTGGGTGTATTCATGACAAAGAGCGAATTCTTTACAGAAATTTCTAACATGGATGTAAATATGCCGTTCTATATGTACGCTGAAGAAGCTGCAGAAGCTATGTCAAGACTTGACAGACAAAGAAAATGGATGGAAAGACCTGAAGGCAAAATGCCTGTTTACGACGTAGACAAAGCTAAAGCTGAAAAAATCATCAAAGGCGCTGTTGCTGAAGGACGTGCTCAATTGACAACATTGGAATCAATCGATGTATTAGACGCTTACGGCATCAGAGCTTGCAAATACGGTCTTGCAACTAACGAAGAAGAAGTTGTTAACCTCGGTAACTCAATCGGCTACCCTGTTGTTATGAAAATGACTTCAAAAACAACTTCTCACAAGACAGATGTTGGCGGTGTAAGAGTAAACATCCAGTCAGAAGAACAATTAAGAGCTGAATACAAAGACTTAATTGCTAAATTGACTGAAAAAGGCCTCATTGACGGTCTTGAAGGTGTAATCATTCAAGAAATGGTTAAAGGCAACCGCGAAATGGTTTGCGGTATTGCTACAGACCCGCAATACGGTCCGATGATGATGTTCGGCTTAGGCGGTGTGTTCATCGAAACTATGAAAGACGTAACTTTCAGAATTGCTCCTTTAACAGATGTTGATGCTGATGAGATGATTAAATCAGTAAAAGCATACGAATTGTTAAAAGGCGCAAGAGGCACAAAACCTGCTAATATTGAACAAATTCAAGAAACTCTCTTGAGATTGTCTCAAATGGTTAATGACTTTAAATTCATTGATGAATTGGATATCAACCCATTGCTCATCTCTGAAAAAACAGGCGAAGGCATTGCTGTTGACGGACGTATCAAGGTTCGTATTGAAGAAGTTAAAGAATACTTTGGCTGCGGAAGCGAATGCTCTTGCTGCAAGTAGTTAATGTAATTTTTTAGATTAAAAGAACAGACCTCTGAATATTTTGGGGGTCTGTTTTTTTACACAAACTGCAATAAAAAAAGAGCTCTTTTTAGAGCTCTTTTGAAATCTTTTAAGATAACTAAAACTATTTGTTTTCGTATCTTTTTTTGAATCTTTCAACTCTACCTTCAGTATCCATAATTTTTTGGTTACCTGTGTAGAACGGATGGCATTTGTTGCAGATTTCAACAGTGATGTTTTCTTCAATAGAACCTGTTTCTATTTCGTTTCCGCAAACGCATTTGATTTTCATTTTTTTATATTCCGGATGAATATCTTGTTTCATTGTTTTCATTCCCTTCTGTAAAAGTTATTTAGTACTACAATTTTAGACTGCTGAAAAATTATTATCAAGTTTTTTTGTGCTAACATTAAAGAAAATGTAATATAAGAGGATTTGCAAACCATGAAAATGTCGAGACTTTTTGTACAAACATTAAGAGAATTCCCATCAGATGCCGAAGTTATCAGCCATAAGCTGCTTGTAAGAGCAGGCTATATAAGGAAACTTGCACAGGGTGTTTATAATTATATGCCTTTGATGTGGAGAGTTTTGAAAAAAGTCGAGAATATTGTAAGAGAAGAAATGGACGCAGCAGGTGCTCAGGAAATGCTTATGCCTTTTGTTCAGCCCGAGGAACTCTGGCAGGAATCCGGCAGATGGAACGTTTACGGCAAAGAGCTGATGAGGCTGAAAGACCGCCACGGCCGCGGTATGTGCCTTGGACCGACACACGAAGAGGTTATCACATCAGTTGCCCGTGAAGGCATAAAATCTTATAAACAATTGCCTGTAAACCTTTATCAAATCCAATCAAAATTCCGTGACGAAGTCCGCCCCAGATACGGTCTTTTAAGAGGACGTGAATTCATTATGAAAGATGCTTACAGTTTTGATTCATCTCAAGAAGGGCTGGAAAAATCCTACGCTGATATGGCGAAAGCTTATTACAAAATTTTTGAACGCTGCGGACTCGAAACAAAAGCTGTTCAATCAGATTCTGGAGCTATAGGCGGTGCTGTTTCACATGAATATATGGTTTTAATTGACGATACGGAAAACAATGCCGGTGAAAACGATGTTTTCTTCTGCAAAAATAAAAACTGCGGATACGCTGCAAACGCAAACCATGCTGTTTCAGTACTTGAACCTGCCGAAGTTGACGGAACAAAATATTTCAGCGAATTCAAAAAAGTTGATACACCAAATACTACAACCATTGAAGAGCTGGCAGAGTTTTTGAAAATCCCTCAAACAATAATTTTAAAATCCATGATTTACGTTGCAGACAACAAAATCGTTATGGCATTAATCAGAGCAGACAAAACTTTTGAAGAAACAAAGGTCATGAACGCAGTTGGCGCTAACGAAATCAGAAGTGCTGCTCCGTCTGAACTTGAAGCAATCTTTGGTGCGAGCAAAGGATTTGTAGGACCTAAAGATATTGAACAGGTTAAAATCCCCGAAGATTACGAAGGCGACAAAATCACAGTCGTTGCAGACCTTACAGCCAAAGAAATGAAAAACTTTGTAATCGGAGCTAACGAAACAGACAAACACTTCGTGGGTGTAAACCTTTCAGACTTTGCACAACCTATTTTTGCAGATATCAGACTTGTTGAAAAGGGCGAAAAATGCCCCGATTGCGGAGAGCCTTTGTATGTAACAAAAGGTATTGAGGTCGGTAACATTTTTCAGCTCGGAACAAAATATTCTAAAGCAATGAATGCTGTTTATCTTGATGAAAACGGAAAAACACAACCGTTTATTATGGGCTGTTACGGTATTGGTATTTCAAGAACAGCCGCAGCAGCAGTTGAGCGCCACCATGACGAGCATGGTATCAAATGGCCTGTTTCAATAGCGCCATACCATGTTGATATTGTGCCTGTTAATATTCAAGACGAATTGCAGATGAAAGTTGCAAATGAACTTTACGAAAAGCTCTCTAATGCCGGTGTTGAAGTTGTTTTAGACGACAGAGACGAGCGCGCCGGTGTCAAGTTTAAAGACTCTGAACTTATCGGTTTCCCTTATAGAATAACAGTAGGCAAAACAATTAATGATGGGCTTGTTGAATTCAAAGTAAGAGAAACAGGCGAGTCTGAAACTTTGAAGCCTGAAGAAGCTTTTGAAAAAATTACAGAAATTTTGAAGCCGTATATAAAATAGCTATTTTTTGTAAAATGAGATAAAATCATATAAGTTGTCTGATTTGTAAATGTAGAGTGGAGAGTGCTTATGTGTAATTTGTGTTATTTAAAAAAAATATTACCGGTTTTGCTCGCATTTTGTTTTATTGCAAATGCTTCTTATGCTGCAAAGCAAAAGGACTTGCCAATAGATAAATCTGCCAAAAATGTGGATATTGTTTATATTCACGGTGCGTACGAAACCAGAGATGCTTTCAATGAATCTGTTCAAAATGTGCATGATGATATGATAGAGCAAATTCAAAATGATGAGTTGATGCATAAAAGACTTCTGGACAACGGCAAAAAAAGGATAGCGGAAGAGCCTGTTATATTCTTTTGGGCGGATAAGACCGAAGAAAATTTGAAGACACTGGACAAAGCACTTTCTTATGTAAAAAATGTCGGGTCAAAGATTGCTCAGTTTGGAAGGGAGACTCTTTCTCACACTTTGCATGATGCAATTTGGATTAGCAAACCCGTTAACTCCACACCTTTGCTTAACAATTTAAACGAAACTGTTAAACAGGAAAATGCAAAAGGTAATCAGGTAATTTTATACGGATACAGCGCCGGCAGTCTTCTTGCCTCGCAGTATCTTACGCAAAAGATGCCTATCATCAATATATCCGATATTGTTAAAAACGATGATTCTACCTATGTGGGACGATATTTTGCGCATCAATCCAAAAAACATCAGTTTAAACCCACCTGTATGGATGCGTTAAAAGAAAGCAAAATACTTTTTTATACAGACAACGATGAATTTGTCACAAATCCTGATATTTCTTATCTAAAACGTGAACTGCCTTTGCTTGATGAATATACAGACAAATATTGTTCTCCTAAAGGAGCTGTAGAAGGTTTTGTTGTTTTTGGCACACCGATGACAACGTTTGATTCCTCGGCTTCTCAACAGGGCACGTCTACAAATGCGCTGTTTCAGCTTGCAATGAAATATATTGTTGAAAATGATATTTTCTTTATTGTATTGAATTATGAAAACGATTTTATTGGCATGCCATTAGCCGGAAAACCCAGGTTTGAAGATTTGCAAAAGTCTGATTTCCTTAAAGATACTTTGCCAAACGGCGGGTTTTTGTATGATGCTTCCGGGGTAAAATGCAGAACAAGCATTATCTCTTCGCACATGGCATACTGGTCTAACGGTAAAAGGTTTGCAAAAAATATTGTAAAAAGCTATAACGACGGGTATAAATTCTTTTATTCGGATAAATCCAATCAAGATTTATAATTGTAATATTTTCTTTACTTTAATATCTTGAAACGCCATGGAAAATACTTTTTTATGGTAGAGTGGTTGTGTGTGCCTTTTGGGTGGATACAAAATCGCAAAGACACTGTTTAGTGAAAGGAATTAAGATGAGTAAATTCAATTTGTTAGCATACATTCTGCCTCCGGAGGAAAAAGTTTTTTATACACTGTTTGAAGAGAGCGCGCAAGTGTGCCACGATGTTGCTGATTTGTACAGAGAGATTGTTACAACATCAATGACAGAGGATTATGCAATAAACGCAAAAAGACTTAAGCACAAAAGCAATGACCTGCTAAAAGAAACACTCCACCAGTTGAATGTTACTCTTATTACACCTATTGACCGTGAAGATATTCAGGCAATTGCATCTTTGCTCAACAAAATCACAAAAAGAATTGTTAAAGCCTCGCTCAACCTCAAAGTTTATCGTCTGGAAAACTTTACGGAAAATATGAAAAAACAGGCTGCAACATTGTATCAGGCAACAGAAGAGTTGAAAATCATTATCCACAACTTTAAAAAATCAAGCTCGATTAAAGAAATGACAGAAACTAACCTGAAAATGAAAGAGATTGAATCTCACGGGGATGAAATCCACTATCATGCGATTGACGAGCTTTTTTCGGGTAAATATGATGCGTTGACCGTTATCAAATTGAGAGATATCCACAAAGATATTGAAAATGCGCTCGATGCGTGTTTCTCGGTTTCGGATGCGGTTGTTAATGTTGTTTTAAAACAGAGCTAATATCTAAGGAAGAAAAGATTTATATGACAGTTTCTATAGTATTGTTGGTATTGGTAGTAGTCGGTGCGCTGGTGTTTGAATACATTAACGGTTTTCATGATGCAGCAAACGCGATAGCTACAGTTGTTTCCACAAAAGTTTTGACACCCCGTCAGGCAGTTGTTTACGGTGCAACTCTCGAGTTTACCGGTGCGCTGACAGGTACACACGTTGCAAAAACCATTGGAGCAGGGATTGTTGACCCTTCTACAATTACTCTTCATGTTATATTCTGTGCGCTTTGTGCAGCTATTATATGGAACCTTATCACATGGTTTTTCGGTTTACCGTCCAGCTCTTCTCATGCATTGATAGGCGGGCTTATCGGTGCTGCTGTTGTTAATGCCGGCTGGGGCTGTGTAAGGTTTTTGGAGCTTGTGGATAAAGTTATTGCGCCGATGTTTATGGCGCCTGTTATAGGGTTTGTTACAGGTCTTATTGTGATGGCAATTCTGCTTCGTATTTTTTACAAGGCCAACCCTGACAAAGTTAACAGAAGATTCCGCCGATGTCAGATATTTTCGGCAGGTCTTATGGCATTGAGCCACGGGTCTAACGACGCACAAAAAACAATGGGGATTATTACTCTGGCTTTGCTTGCAGGCGGTATTGTAAAACACAATGCTCAAGGCAGTTTTGATATTCCGATATACGTTATTCTTGCCTGTGCGACAGTAATGAGTTTGGGCGTTATGTCAGGCGGATGGAAGATTATCCGTACAATGGGAAGCAAGATTATCAAGCTCAAGCCCATAAACGGTTTTGCTGCAGAGACATCAGCTGCTTCTATCATTCTTGCAGCTTCGCACTTTGGTGTACCTTTGAGCACAACACACGTTATTTCTACAGCAATTATGGGTGTTGGTACTACATACAAAGCTCATGCCGTTAAGTGGGGTGTGATAGGCAACATTGTATGGGCGTGGGTTCTTACAATTCCCATCTGTGTTATAATTTCCGGCACAATCTACTTCCTGTACAGAACGTTTATTTTATAATCTATGCGTTATAAATCATAAACGTTTCTTTAAGGAATTCATAGCCTTTTAAGAAGCTTTCTATATCTACCATTTCGTTGGACGAGTGCATGTTATAAATATCTGCAAGGCCAAGAAGATAGGGCTTTAGAGTTTGGCCGTGTTTGTTTTTTTCGTGCGCGTAGATATGGGTCTCGGCTCCGGCATGGAAAGATGAAACATCGCCTTTTATGCCGATATTTTCACAGGCTTTGACACAGATATTCTGGATTGTTTCATCACCTGATTTTTCAAACGCTTTCATTTTTGATTTTGCAATGAATTCTGCTTTTGCAAGACCTTCGTATTGTTTGTTAAACTCTTCTACGATTTTTTTGATATCCTCAATAAGCTGATTTTCATTTTGTTCTTCAGAGCTTCTTATTGAATATTTAGCCATTGCTTTTGTGTTGATTATATTTGTAAGGCAGTTGTTAGCCACATATTCAATGTAGCTGTCTTCTTTTATTCCTTTTTGAGCAATCTTTTGGATAACGGGTTCTACGCCGCCGCCTATTACGCAGCCTATGTTAATGGAGGTTACCGTTCCGTATTCGTCTCTTTTGTATTCGCCTTGCGGGATTTTTGCAATCAGCTCGCCTATTAGTTTTACTGCGTTTAACCTTGTTTTGTCGCCGATATCAATACCCGAGTGGCCGCCTTTAAATGTTTCTACTTTCAATGTGCCGTTTGTGTAGCTGGCGCCGGAAATTTGTATCTGGCCCAGTTTGTCAGCGTCCAGTACAAGCACATACTCGGAATCTATTTCATCAAATTTAACGTTGTGTATGCCTGTCATGTTCTGCTCTTCGTCTTTTGTAAACACAAGCTCAAGCCCGCCGTGTTTGATTTCGGGGTGTTTTTTTAAATACATTGCAAGCTGCATTGCTGAAGCGACACCGACTTTGTCGTCAGAGCCAAGAGTCCTTGTTTTGTCTGTTTCAATGCATTTGCCGTCTTGTGAAATTCTTATGTTTACATCGGACGCGTCACCCACAACATCCATGTGAGCGGAGAGAAGCAATGGTTTTTTAGACGGGTCAGTTGCTTCAATTTTTGCTCTTACATTTTTAAAATGGTCTTCTTTTGCATCAATGCCGGAGTTTGTCAGGATGTCTACAATTTTTGCAGACACTTTGTCCTCTTCGCCTGAAGGGGAAGGGATTTGTGCTAATGTACAGAACAGGTCAATAAGCTCGTTTTCCTGTCTCAACGATTCAATAGTTTTTTCGGCCATAATAAACTCCTTGGTATATAAAATTGTTAAGATTTAGGGGCGTTTCTGTCTACGCCGATATCTTCTAATGTTTTAATAAAGTTTTCTGCAGCGGCTTTTTGTACTTCGGGGGGCACAACTCTTAAAAGTTCCACTGTTTTTGAAATAACAGGATCTTTGTCGTACCAGCGGTTGCCGTTTATAGGTTTAACCATTTCATAAAATTTGTCTATAGTTTCTTTAGATACTTTTTCTTCTATTTTCGCGAGAAAAATCTCAGCCTGCGCTCTTAATTCATCCTGATAATTGCGCAAAAGCTCAACAACTTCCATTAATACCGGATCATGATCGTACCATCTTTTATATTGAGGCATTTATGTTCCCTTTGCTAAGTTCCATCGAAGCGTTTTGAATTATATTATCGCTTTCATCATTGTATCTTACTATATCTGCACCCAAATTGGCAAATTTTGTTTCTAAAAGTTCATAGCCTCTGTCGATGTGGTGTAGAGCTTCTATTTCGCTTTCTCCGTCAGCCATAAGGGCAGCAATGATTAAAGAAGCGCCTGCTCTAAGGTCGCTGGCTTTGAGGTTTGTACCGTTTAATGAATCTACCCCTCTTACAAGTGCGTGGTTTCTTTCTTGATGAATGTCCGCGCCCATTCTGCGAAGCTCAGGCACCTGCATAAACCTGTTTTCGTATAAGCTTTCTGTGATAATGCTCACACCGTCAGCTGTTGTTAACATAGCCATTGCAAGTGACTGCAAGTCTGTTGGAAATCCGGGATATGGCTGGGTTACGATGTTAACGGATTTTAAACGCTGATTGCAGCTTACTTCTATTACTGTGGGTTCAATAAGCTTTATGTTTGCACCCATTTTGATTAATTTTGAATTGTAAAAAGTCAAATGTGAAGGCAAAACATTTTTGATAATCCCTTTGCCCTGTGTGGCAATGATAGCAGCCATGTATGTTCCTGCTTCAATTCTGTCAGGAATTGTTGTGTATTCAATAGGATGAAGGTCATTTTGTGTAACACCGTTAATGACAATTTCTGACGTGCCTGCGCCTGAAATATCTGCACCCATTGCGTTTAAGAAGTTTGCAAGGTCAACAATCTCGGGTTCTTGAGCTGCGTTTTGGATTCTTGTTGCGCCTTCGGCCAGAATTGCTGCCAGCATAAGGTTTTCTGTAGCACCGACAGACGGGATATCTAAATAGATGTCTGTGCCGGTGAGCTTGTCGGCTTTGGCGTGTACATAGCCGTTTTCTATTTTGATGGAAGCACCGAGAGCTTCAAGGCCTTTTATGTGGAAATCCACTCTTCTTTCGCCTATAGCACAGCCTCCGGGGAGTGCAACGATGGCTTCTTTGCATCTTGAGACGAGTGCGCCAAGGATAATAAAAGAGGCTCTCATTTTGCTGACGAGTTCGTATTTAGCAGTGATGCTTGTTATATCTGTAGAATCTATAGATACTGTTTTTGCATTTGTGTCATATTTTGTTTTAACCCCGAGGCCTTCTATTACGCGAAGCATTATGTTTACGTCCGTGAGCTGTGGAACGTTGTGGATAACGGTTTCTCCTTTTGGCAGGATGGCTGCGGCCATCAATTTCAGTACGGCATTTTTTGCTCCGCTTATGGAGACTTCTCCGTGTAATGCTTTTCCGCCTTTTATTTTAAGTTTCTCTGCCAAAATTCCCTCCGGAGTTATACTATTCTACTATCATAATATAACTAACAAAGTTTGTCGTACATAATTTAATTAATGTAGTTTAAATTTATTAATGAAATTATTCAAGGTGCGACATTTTGCCTATTTTTTCTAGATATATGTTTTTTAGATTCCAATCATAATAAGGCACATGTTTCTTTTCTTCTTTCTGTTTTGGTTCCTGTGTTTTTGGTGTTGCTTGTTTTACAACAGGTTTGTTCATCACAGGTTTTAGAAGTTTTGGTTCTTCTTTTTTCTGTGCGGGTTGAATTTCTACTGCGGGTTTGATGTTTGTATCTGTTTTTGCCGGAGTTTCTGTTTGAATTTCAACAGGTTTTTGAATCTGTTTTTGTTCGATTTCTTTTTCCGATTCTTTTTCTTTTATGATTTCAGATTCGCTTGGAGGCGGCAGTGTATTAGACATGTCGTCTATGTTGTTTCTTATTGAGTCAAACAATCTTTCTTCCTGTTTCTTTACAGGCTTTGTTTGTTTTTTTATCTGTGTCTGTTGTTTGATTTTTTCAGCTTCCTGCCTTTTTTCAATGCGTCTTACGTTTTCGATGTGTTTTTTCTGCATTCTTTGACGCTGATATGTGTTCCATTTTTGTTTTGTGTCTGTTTTAAATTCGTTAAAGTTTTGTTTAACAACTTCTTCATTAACAGCAGGGTAGTGCAGTTTTGTGCCTTCGTTTAAGAATTTGCTTCTCATTTCTATTGCAGTTGGTTCTTTGGGCGGTACAATCCAGGGGTTAACTGTTTTGTCAATGTTCATTGTTACATATTCTGACATTGTTTTGGAGTATTTTTTGATTTTTGCAAGCTGTGCATAGCTTGGTGAAAACTGGGTGATTGCAATATCTGCATTTTCTGCTTTTAAATCTCTTTGATACAAGTCCTGCCATACAATGCTGTAGGTTCTTTTGTCAATCAGAGTAAGCATTGTGGTGAGTCTGTATGTGGGAACAACGGGTTCTGATGCTGATATGCCCCATTTGTTCCACCAGGTTTCTTTCAAAAACTGACTTTGTATATCCAGTCCGCTTGTTACCATCAGGATGTAATCTGCGGGAATATTTGCCGTTACACGTTTCAGGTTTACAAAATCTACATTGTAGTTGTACTTGTATTCTTTAAAAAACGTGAGGTGATACAAGGGCAGAGTTTTTTGTGTGATTTTTGCCATATTTTCGCCAAGAAGTGGCGCTTTTATTCTTTTTGTTTTATTGAGTTCATTGATGATATCTTCGGCAATAATGTCGGACGCTGCACCGCAAATAATGTAGTTGGTGCCGTTTCTGTGGCCGGAATCTGTTAGTACAAGGACTGTGGGCGGTTTTCTTACAACCGCGGATGCTTGTGTATTAATGCACATCATAACTGTAAATAAAACAAATATTATAGCAATGAGTTTTTTCATACTTTCAAAAATCATACCTATCCCCATTATTTTAATTACATTATCGTTTATTTACATGTGAATTTATATCCCTTAAATATACGATATTTCGCAGTTTAGGGTTAACGAATTACAAATATGTAGTAAAATGTTAATACACAATTTTACAGTGTCACTTGAAAAAGTGAGTAACATGACACTCTGCCGAACAAAACAATCCGGTGAATTGTTTTGTGAGAGGGAAGGGCAGTTTTCGGCAGGTTACGACACTAGATTACAGGTAAAGGATTATGCGCGATAATTTAGAATTATTAAACCTAGCAAAACAGGCTTGTGAAAACGCTTATGTACCTTATTCCAATTTTCACGTAGGTGCGTGTGCGTTATATGATACGGGTAATTATTATCTTGGCTGCAATGTGGAAAATGCCAGCTACGGTTTGTCTTTGTGTGCGGAAAGAAACGCAATGTCAAACGCTATAGCAGCAGGCGAAAAGGGCAAACTTGTTAAGATAGCTATTTTTTCTAAAGACAGAACAAACTGCATGCCTTGCGGCGCTTGCAGACAGTGGATGTCGGAATTTAAAAAAGACAATGATTTACAAATCATTCTCGAAAGCGAAGATTCCAAATGCGCTGTTTTTACAATAGAAGAGCTTTTGCCATACGGGTTTGAGCTGTAAGGCGGTTTATTCATAATCCCACATATAAATCTGTCCGCAATAGCGGCATACAGCGTGGTGGTTCATAAAATTCAGGTCGGGTACAAACGTGTATCCGTCTACTGTTATGACTATGTCTTTGTTTTTATTGTATTCCTGTTTATAATTTTTTGCGCCTTTATAGCCTGGTGCAAACATTAGTTCAAATTTATCTACGGATTTACAGTTTTTGCAGATAAACATTAATCTTCTTCATCCTCAACGTTTTTTCTTTTTCTTGGTTTTGTCTGTTTTTGCGCACGTTCTGCCAATTTGTCGGCAGCAATTTTGCCTGCATAATTTCTTTTATTTATTTCTTTATAAAGCTCTGTGCAGCAGATGCTTCTCAAAGGCAGAGTAAAAGCTGTTACAGCAAAAGACACAACCGCTAACACTATGTGCTGTGCAATTGTATAGCTTTTTAGTGTATAAGGAACATGTGCCTGAGAAAGCATTGCATTAAAATCGTTGAGCGGTAAAAGTCTTATGTACTGTTCAACAGGATAAGAGAAAAATCCCGCAAGGTCACCTACTTCAAATCCCCAGCTTATCAGTCCGGGTATGAGCCAGTATGTTGTTATGCCAAGCAAAATTAACAGCACTGAAGTTTTTATAAAATTGAATTTTATGTAGCTTATGCTTGCTGCAATTGCTTTGAATGCACTTTTATCTTCTTCCAGCGCAAATACTTGAAAACTCAATGAAACAAATACAAAAACTATTGCAAGAAGACCCCACAAAATCGGGAAAGAAAGCACAAGATAAATTACAGTTAGCATTAAAAGAAACAGGATATAAGAGCCTGTTCTTCTTTTTATGAGTTCTGCATGCATTCCTGTGTCTTCGAGTTTTGAACCTTCCAAAAGGCTGCTTGCCATTGAGTTTAGGGCTGCCATGGCAATAAGGTATTCCCAGAACGCTTTACAAAAAATGAAAAATCCGGGCAGCGTCAACAAAAGCAACATAAGAAACACCAGCGGAATGTTATCAAAAACAGGGCTTTTGGTTGTCAGTGTTGATACATGCAGTGTAAAAATATATGAGGCAAAAAATATCAAAGATACCCCTATTATCTGGCCGAAAACAGGGAATGCCATATATTTAAAGAATTTTTCAAAGTTTAAAAAATACAGTTTTACACCGTTAAAAAATATTTTTACTGCACTTATAAACACAGAATCTTTTTTAGCCAAATTACTATCCTTTAATTAGTTTTTGTCTGTTCAAGTTATGTTTATATTAACATGTAAAGTATGGACGAGCAAAATAAAAAAATAACACAATTATTATCAGGTTTTGGCAAGGCAGATTTTGAAAAGGACGTGGATTTGCATATGCATTCGTGCTTTTCAGACGGCAGATTGACGCCACAGGAGCTTGTTGCGGATGCGCAAAAAAAGAATTACAGATACATTGCAATTGCTGACCACAATACAGTGGATGCTTATAAAAAAACAGATATCCTAAACACAAAAAGCCCGCAAATCATTACTGCAATAGAGTTTGACTGCTGGTATAAAGGAGTGCTTGTTCATATTCTGGGATATGGTGTTGATATATATAATGAAGAGCTTTTGAAGTTGTGCGCAAAAAACAAAAAGGAAACAGAAGCCGATATTGTGCGTCTGCTCAACAGTCGGCACCCTAAGGATGTTATAAAAGCTATTCACTTAGCAGGCGGGGCAGCTGTTCTTGCGCATCCGGCATGCTACTGGGCCATAAGCCTTGATCATTTTGTCAAAAGTCTAAAAGCACTCGGTTTAGACGGAATAGAGGTCTTTTACCCTTACCGCAGGCACAGGGGGATTATCAAATTTCATAAAGCTTCTACAGTCAAAAAAATCGGCGAAAAATACAACCTGATTATGACAGGCGGTTCAGATTCACACGGTGAGATTGAGGCTATAATCTAATTTTAAATCGTGAAATTGAAAAGCTCTGTTATATCAACTTCAAGTGCATCAGCTATTTGTTTTACTGTATAAATTCTTGTATCAGCTTTGCCGTTTTCTATAGTTCCTATATGGCCTCTGTCAATTGAAATTTTTTCAGCAAGTTTTTCTTGAGATAAATTTTTTTCATCTCTTAAAATTCTTATTTTATGTCCGAGTTTCTTAAGAAATTCTACTTTTGTCATAAATAGATTTTATTTGATTGACAGAATAATTATTTTATCTAATTTGACGGAGCCAGGATGATTATGAGGTTGCGGCCTTCCATGGAAGGTTTTTTCTCAATGTTGATGGGCTCGTTTTCAAGGTCTGTAATGAATCTGTTGGCAAGGTCAAAAGCAAGTTCTGTGTGCTGCATTTCACGGCCTCTCAACATGATTACAATTTTAACTTTGTCACCTTGAGCAATAAATTTTTTGATATTCTTAATTCTTACGTTGTAATCGTGAACGTCTATTTTGTATCTGATTTTAATTTCTTTTACTTCGACAGTATGCTGTTTTTTCTTTGCCTCTTTGGCTTTTTTGTCGAGTTCGTATTTGTATTTGCCGTAGTTCATTATTTTTGCTACAGGCGGGTTTTGGTTTGGAGAAACTACCACAAGGTCGAGGTCTTTTTCATCAGCCATTCTTTGTGCTTCTGCTGTTGAAATCACGCCGAAGTTTTCGCCTTCACTGCCTATTAATCTGACTTCTTTGCATCTGATGTTTCTATTTATCAGTGCTGAATCTTTGCCGCTTGAAAAATCTCTGCTAATGGTTTGTTCTCCTTTATTACGCTATTATTCAATTATTTTAGTGTGCTAAAGGATGAAATGTCAACAATCATACGGTGTATGCATATAATATTTATTATGTAGTCTTTTTGTTTTTTGCTTTAGGCGTTCGGAAACAGTTTATATACTTTGCTTTGTACGCATAAACAAAAAACAAGCAAAAAAATTGTATTAAACTCTTACGTTGTTAATTTCGTTATAAGCGTTTACGAGTCTGTTTCTTAATTGAAGCGCCATTTGCATTGTGAGGTTGGCTTTTTGAGAGGCAAGCATTACTTCATGAACACTTATGTCACCGCCTGATGCAAATGTTTCGGCTGCTTCGTAAGCAGCGTTTTGTGAAGTGTTTACATCATTCAATCCGTTAGAAAAAGCCTGACCAAATGAATTTGCAAGGTTTTCTACAGCAGAATTGCTTTTGCCTCTGGAGGGGTTCTGGGTTGAATTTTGAGCCTCGTAGTTTCCCTCTATCTTGTCTATGGGTGATATTCCCATATTTTCAAGCCCCACATTCATTTGAATACCTGTGTTAATAATTGGGCCTTGCGGGACGCTTTGTGCGTCTTGCATTTTGCTGTTTAACACATTATCAAAAGCAGTCATTCCGTTTTTATCAGAGCTGATATTAAACGAATCCATCTGCTGTGAAAATATTTTGTTATAGTTTTGTATTGAATTGTTTGCTATTTGATTAAACTGCAATTTTTATACTCCCTTAAATTCGTAATGCAGCAGAAATCATACCTTTTGTTGTCTCTGCTGTTGTTACGTTGGCTTCGTATGCTCTTGAGGCCGAAACCATGTTAACCATTTCTTCAACAACGTTGATATTCGGTAATGTCACAAAACCGTCTGCGTCCGCTTCGGGATTTGAAGGGTCATAGATTGTTTTGTAAGGGTCGTTTGACGGTGTGATTTCGGCAACTTCAACGCCCTGTGAAATATTTTTGTCATCGTAAGAAATGCCGCCTTTTAAAGCAATAGTGCCGTTTGTCGGGCTGTAGTAAGCCTCGTGGTGGCCGTCGGGAAACGCCGGTGCGTTTGAGCCCAGTCTGTCAGCGTAGATTGCTTTAAAGCTTACACTTTTTTTTATGTAAACCCCGGGTGTACCGTCAGGGTTTCTTGTTGTATTTACGTTTGCGATATTTGAGGCGATGTTGTCCATCATTGTTTTTTGGGCGTACATGCCGCTGCCTGAAATATCAAATGCGCTAAAACTCATTTATTATGAACCTCCGCCTCTTACCACATCAAGAAGGTTTGACATAAATCTGCCTTCAACAGTTGCTAGAACATTGTACTGTGAGCCTGTTTTGGCCATTGTCATCATTTCTTCTTCAACGTTTACATTGTTGCCGTTGCCGTAGTCAATCCATCTTGTGTCTTTAATTACTTCCGGTGCGTAGTTGTCTGTGTCCGTGCGTGTCTGCTGGATATACATAAACTGTTCCTGCGGAAGCCTTTGAGCTATGTTAGTCGTGTTAGGATTTGTTGTATAGCCTGCTTTGTAAGGGTCTTTTTGATAAGCAAGGCTGTTTTGCATTCTCAGATCTCTTCTTACATCATCTTTTGCAATGATTTCTCTCAGCTGGTCTTCAAAGGCCACCTGTTTTCTCTGATAATCAGGAGTCATTGCATTGGCTGTGTTAGAGGCAATGGCGGTTTGTCTTTTTTGCAGCCCGTCCATGGCTAGTTTGGTAACTTCTATTGCTCGTATGTTAAACAAGTCCATTTTTGCCTCCTTTCTATAGCTTTGGCAGCGAGATTACAAAAGTTGTGCTGCCTTTTTCGGAATTTACAAGATTAAGGTCTCCGTATTGTTCTTTCATTGCTTCTTTTGAAATATGAAGCCCCAATCCGCTTCCGGTTGTTTTTGAAGTGTAACCTTCTTCAAATATTTTTTCACACGCATTTTGTTCTATACCGCAGCCATTGTCTGTGATGTAGATTTTTAGCATGTTATCTGCTGTTTCTTCAGTATTGATTTTTATAACGCCTTGAGTTTTTGCTGATTCAATTGAATCAAGAGCGTTGTAAAACAGGTTAATCATTATGTTTAGCAGTTTGTTTTCATCGCACAATACATTTGCGTTAAATTTGTTCGAAACTTCAAATTTTGTGGATGTTGCCATTGCTTTTGCCTGTACAAGCTCAATTGCATTTTGAAGTATTTTTGAGAAATTGTGTGTTTCAAGTTTTGCACCCTGAATGGTTCTCAACTCTGTTAAGAGCTCTCCAATGGCTTGTTTCGACTTTTGTATGCTCAACACAGCATTGGACATGGAATCTTGCAGCTCTTTGTTTGCTACATTTTCGAGTCTTTTTTCCATGATTTTTGAATACAAATCAATGATCGAAAGGTGGTTTTTAATATCGTGTGATATTATTTTGGCCTTTGTAGAAATATATTCGTATTTTTTTGCAATATCATCGCTTTGTCCGAGCAGTCCTGCTTCTGCCTGCGTGAGAGCTGCTTCTTCCACAAAAGAGTCTGCAAAGTTGATAAACTTGTGTACGGATTTGTTCAAAAGTTCGTTGCTTCTGCGCTCCGGAGTGTATTCCTGTGTGTATCTCATCAAATCGATTTTTGAGTTTTCAGAGATAATTCTTATTACATTATTCACATCTCTTGAGTTGAGCAGATAATACAGGCATGATGTATCTTTTACAGTTTCTGTGGAATAATCCCATAAAAGACATGCGGAGTATCTTGGTGAGAGCAGCACAAGAAATTCTGTCTCGCCCCAGATATCGTCTCTTTGCAGGTTTTCGCCTTTTGTCGTGTTGTCAAAAGAGTAGACTTCTGCGTTTGTAAATTCCAGCCTTTTTAAAACTCCGTCCAGCTCTGTTGAGTCAAAAAGTCTGGTGAGCACAACAGCTTTCTGGGTTTGTGCTTCCAGAAGCGGTTCCAGCGCAAAGCGGAACAAACCTTTGACAGTTTGTTTGTTAACGGGTCTTGTTTGACCCAGATAAATTAAATCCTTTAAAAGATTTTTTTGTCTGAAATTTGCTCCGCCCATTATTTTCTCTCAAGGAATCTTTTGATTCCGCTCTTACCATTATTTAATTTGCGGGCAAAATGCCCGCGTAAATTTATTTCGCTAGATTGCTATTTTAACTTTTCTTCTGTTCAAAAATCCGTTGTTCAATGCATACAAAACAGCCTGTGTTCTGTCATTGACCTGTAATTTTTGGAAGATATTGTTTACGTGAGTTTTTACTGTTGTTTCAGAGATAAACAGTTTTTGTGCAACACCTTTGTAGGTTATGCCCTGTGTAAGAAGGTCTAATACTTCTTCTTCTCTTTGAGTCAGATAATTGAGAAGGTTTTCTTCGTCTGCAACGACCTGTGTTTCTTCTTTGAAGGATTGCTGGAAGTATTCGAAAAATCTTGAGGACAAAGTTGCGGGAAGATAAATCTTTCCTGCTGCAACTTCATCTATAGCATAGATAAGCTGAGCAGAGGCCATTGTTTTTAAGATATAGCCTTTTGCACCGATTTTCATTGCTCTGAAAATCAAATCAGGATCATCGTAGCCTGTCAAAGCGATAATACGCACTCCCAAATCCAGTTTTTCAATTTCCGCAATAGCGGTTAAACCGTCTTTTTCAGGCATGTTAATATCCATTAAAACGATTTCCGGACGATACTTCTTAATTAGGCTGATTGCAACACTTGCACTTGTAGCTGTTGCCACTACATCAAAATCGCTTTCAATTTCAATTAACTCTTTGATACCAGAAAGGTGATCATAATTGTCATCCACAATGATGATTCTGGCTTTCTTCTTAAATTCTAGACCTCTTCTCATCTACTCCCCCCAAGATTTTTCTTTTTTTAAGTTTTAAATTCTGTAATAAATTATATTTTTCGTGTGATTATATTATTTACACTCTGTATATTACCCCTAAATGAATGAGTCTCTCATCGACTAGAAGGTCGAAATAATTGCAATTACGCCTATTCTGAAAGATTTAGACCATCTGGTCTATAAAATACCGGAATATTATGTGCCGCGTGTGTTTGCAAAAATTTAAAAAGATAATTTATTAGTATTACTCTAGGTTTCGCGTATACATAGTTTAAATTAGTTAGTATGTATGAAAATTTAAATAAATTGTTTTGTAAATTGCCATATGTTAAAGTAGAAAAAGGAGCAGCCGGATAATCGCGCAATTTGTTTTGTGAGGAAAGTCCGGGCACCCGAGGGCAGACCGCCTGATAACGTCAGGTGCGGGCGACCGTGAGGACAGTGCCACAGAAATGCAGACTGCCGATGGCTGGCGAGAGCCAGCACAGGTGATGGTGCAACGGTGAGGTAAGAGCTCACCGGCAAGGCTGAGAGGTCTTGGCCAGGTAAACCCCGGTTGGGTGCAAGGTTGACTAAAAGGTTAAGGTGACCCGCCGTCTTTTGACAAACCGCTTGAGCTTACGGGCAACCGTGAGTCGAGACAGATGATTATTTAAACAGAACCCGGCTTATGAGCTGCTCCTTTTTTCTCCGTTGCCCTATGCCAATATTTTTAGTAAAATTTTAAAAGATATATTGAAAAAGTGAGTCAATGACGGCTCGAAGGTTCGAGGCGGCAGTGACGACACAGGATTAAAGTGAAAATGTATTACGCGGGGTGAATTTTGAGCAATTTGACTTTAAAGGCAACTGCTGTGGGAAGTCTTCCTCATAAAGATGCTAAAGAAGCAATCGGACTTATTTTTGATACTTTTAAAGAAATACCATTCTGGCCGCAGCTGGCTAATGTTGACAGGCATGAGGATATGACTGTTCAGTATATTCAGGGCATACCGGGAATAATTTACGATGAAAAAAACTGCAAATACTGCTACGATGCCCAGTCTGACAAGTTTTTTGAAGAGCTTGAAGAATTTTTTATGGACTATGAGGCCATCGTAAACGAAAAGGATTTTACAAACCTCGATAAATACGCAATAACAGCACCGTATACAAGTGCGATTCCTTTGTATTTGGAGAAATTCAAACAGGGAAATTACAGCTATGCAAAATGTCACATAATCGGGCCCTTTACATGGGGAACAAGCCTTTGCGGCGAAGACGGGGTGTGTGCCTTTTATGATGAGACATACAGAGAAGTTTTGATTAAAGGCCTTACGCTAAAAGCTGTTTGGCAGATACAACAGATAAAAAAAGCCAACCCTGATGCAAAACCAGTTATGTTTATGGACGAACCTGTTATGTCGCAGTACGGTACTTCTGCTTTCATCACTGTAAAAAAAGAAGAGGTTGTTGAAGCATTAAAAGAAATATCTGATATAATCAAAGACTTTGGCGGCTTGTGTGCAGTACACTGCTGCGGCAAGTCTGACTGGTCAGTGCTCATTGAGGCGGGTGTTGATATCATAAACTTTGATGCTTTCTCGTATTCAAAGAGTCTTGGCGCTTATGCAAAAGACATGGAAAAATTCTTAAAATCCGGCGGATATATTGCCTGGGGTATTGTGCCGACTCTTGATAAAGACGCGCTTGAAAAAACAAATTTAGAAGAACTTGAACAAAAATTTGAAAGCGCTGTAGATGACCTTGTACAAAAATCAAAAGGGAAAATAGACACAGATACTGTCATAAAACAGAGCTTTTTTACACCATCGTGCGGTGCGGGCGGTTTACCTATGGAGCTGGCCAAAAAGGCAATGGTGCTTGTAAATGAGCTTTCAGACAGTTTAAAACAAAAATACGGGGTAAATTAATGACATTAGCAATTGCAATTACAGGAAAAAGCGGAAGCGGAAAAACAACCATAACAAAGAATTTTGTTAAAGTTTTAAAAGAGACTTACCCTGACAAATCAATACTTCTGTTTGACAACGACCTGTCAACGGAGCTTGCTCACAGCTACGGCATGGATGTAAGAAACACAATCTACGGTATCAGAAGCGGAAAACACGAGTATAAAACAGGGATTCCGTCCCGTATGACAAAACAGGAGTATATTGAATGGGCGCTTGAGGATATTCTTGTTGAAGTGGAGGAAAATGTTGACCTTATTGTTTCGTGGCTGGTTCCGTCAAAAGACTGCCGCTGTCCTGTCACCGGTTTGATTGCCGACGCTGTGGCAAAGCTTATAAACGGCTATGACATAGTTGTGTTTGATTGCGAGTTTGACCTTAAATATCTTCATCAGCTTGTGGACATCCCCATGGATGTTACGCTCATTGTTGCAAATCCGACAGAAGAATCCATATTTCTTGCTCAGCGTATTGAGGAGTTTTCAGCAAAATATGCTGCAGGCGGCCAAATGGCTCTTGTCTTGAACAATGTTGACAATGAGCAGTATAATAAAATACAGGATTATTTGAGCAAATATTCGCTTGAGGTTCTTGGCGTGATTCCAAAAGACAAGGCACTTTTAGAACACTCTATTGATAAAAACTCAAAAATAGTGGAAGATGCTATTAAGGCACTTTATTTCAGGTTAAATCTGCCTCAGGTTAGAAATTAGGAATTAATTATGGCAAAGTTGATAGAAGGAAAAGTTGTTGCACAAAAAATACTGGAGAATTTGTCTGACGAGATTTTGTTTTTAAACAAAAAACCCTCTCTTGCCGTGATTATTGTAGGTGATGACCCTGCCAGCAAGATATATGTTAATTTAAAAAAGAAAAAAGCACAGGAGCTGGGTATTACATCACAGGTTATAGAAATGAACGCCTCGGTTACAGAGCAGGAGCTTTTGGACAAGATTGATGAGCTCAATAACAATAAAGAGGTCAATGCAATACTTGTGCAGCTGCCTTTGCCTGCGCATATAAATACGCAAAAAGTTATTGAAAAAATCAGCCCGATTAAAGATGTTGATTGTTTTCATCCATACAATATGGGTAAAATTGCCACGGGATTAAAACCCTATGTTTATCCTTGCACGCCAAAAGGTATTATCAGGCTGCTTGAGTATTATGATATTGAAATTGAAGGCAAAAACGCAGTTGTTATCGGACGTTCAAATATTGTGGGCCGGCCGCTCGGGCAAATGCTTTTGAACAGTAATGCGACTGTTACTTTTTGCCACAGCAAAACAAAAGACCTTGCAAAAATTACCAAAACCGCGGATATTCTGATATGTGCAGCAGGCAGGCTAAACCTGATTACACGCGATATGGTAAAAGAAGGCGCTGTTGTTATTGATGTTGGCATGAACAGAAAAAAAGACGGAAAGCTTGCCGGAGATGTTGATTTTTCAGGAGTGGAAGATATAGCTTCTTTCATAACTCCCGTGCCGGGCGGCGTGGGGCCAATGACAATTTGCTCTTTGATGCAAAATACGTTTGATTTATACAAAATTCAAAATGAGGTATAAAAATATGGCGCAACAATCCGTAACCAAAAATCCTAATAAAGCACAGCAGTTTTTAGAATACTTTAACAAAGTTATTGTGCCCGAGGCTTCTTCTGTTGAGGGCAAAAGGAATAAAATCATTACATTTTTTAAAGTATGGGGCATTATTGTCACAGGTTGTGCACTTTTGATGGCTATAGCTTGTTTAAACCCCAAACACATTGATTTTGGCGTATTTTTCACTATATTCTTGCCGCCGGTAGTTATTCTGGTTCTTGTGCCGTTGTTTTTTGTAAGAAGCCTTTATGCAATCAGTGCAAAGAAAAAGATTCTGCCAAAACTGCTCTCTTTCTGGGGCGAATTTAATTATGTACCGCCTATAAATATTTATACAGCACTTTATGGATGTATTAAAAACAAAACAGGTATTGGCGGTCTGCTGAACGAAATATTTCAGGACAAAAGGTCGGATATTTCTATTGACCACAACATAATGTCTCGTCTTTTGCGCTACGAAAATGTTTCCTTTGACGATAAAATTACAGGCCGTTATGAGGATATTAATCTCGAGCTGGCAGAGTTTCATACCTATTACACAACAAGAGACAGCAAGGGCAACAAAAGCAAACACATAACTTTTAAGGGTGTATGTTTTAGTGCTGTTATGAACAAAAGTTTTAAAGGTATGACCGCTATTTCAACAACCAGCCTGGACAAAAGAAGACTCGATAGAGGCAATAGATTACTGATAGAAGGCGATGTTGATCTTGGTGACTTGTTTGATGCAGGTAAAAAGTTTTTGAAATCAGGTTTTGACAAACAAAAACTTATCCAAAAAACACAGGAGTTTGAAGCTGCCCAGGAAGCTGCTGAATCTGCCCCTAAGTGTCAGGATGTAATGCTTGAAGACCCCGAGTTTAGAGATATGTTCAGTGTCTACTCAAATGACCAGGTCGAAGCAAGATATATCCTGACAACAGCGTTTATGGAAAGATTTAAAAAGATGGAAAAGTCTTTCAATGGCGGAATAAAAGCAATTTTTATCGACAACAAGATTTATATTCTTGTTGATGACAGAAAAAACTGGTTCGAAATTCCGTTTTTCAAATCAACAACTGATATAAACAACTACAAAGAGTTTATCAACGATTTTACAAAACTGCTTGCTATCATCGAAACACTCAAACTTAATGAGAATATCGGTCTTTAATAAGTCGTTGCAGTAAGTTGAAAATTATAATATAATTTCGGTATACACAATTTTAGGTGAACAAATGGCAAAACATAACGATACAATTCCTATAGAAGTATGTATTTTAACAGTAGACCACGATATAAAAGGGACTGTGCACGTTTCTAAATATACCAACACAAACCGGGAATTGACTGACCTTTTAAATGATAAGGAAAGAAGATTCCTCGCTGTTACCAATGTTGAAATATACCCGAGAAACTCAAACCAGCCTCCAAGAAGATACAACTTCTTAGAAATTCATATGGATTACGTTTTGATGGTTCATCCGTCTTCTCAGGTTGTGTTTAAAGAGTCATCAAAAGCACAGGAAGACATTGCAAGATTCAGAGAGTTAAGAAATAAATTGAGCCAGACAAAACCGTTTTAGGCCTATCGGCTTAATTTTGTGAATTTGGTATGAAAAAATGAAAAAGCCGAAAAAAATATTAATGGTTAACTTTGGCGGCATTGGGGATGAAATCCTGTTTTTGCCTGCTATTTCCAGCTTAAAAAAGGAATTTCCCGACGCTGAAATAACCCTTACCCTGGAGCCAAGAAGCAAGTCTGTAAAAGATTTGTCTAACCTTATCAATGACGTTATGTGCGTTGATATAAAAGGTAAAGGCGCTAAACATAAATATTGGGAGCTGTTAAAATTCGCCATGAAGGCGCGTGAGGGCAAGTTTGATATGGTGTTTTCATCAGGTGCAAATCAGCTCATCCCGCTTTTGTTGTTTTCAACAGGTATAAAACAGCGCTATGGTTACAAGAGTGGTTTTTTGAGCAACTTGCTTTTGACACGCGCAGTTGAGCTCAACAAGAATCAGTATGCGTCTTTTATGTACCATGAGCTTGTTACACCTGTTACGGATAAAAAAACGCTGTATCCGGAAATTGATGCCGGCGATATTGAAAAAGAGCCCGGCTCTGTGCTTATTCACCCCGGTGTGAGCAAGATGAGCGTTGTGAAAAATATGGTAAAAACCTGGTCTCCGGAAATCTGGGCAGAGCTTGTAAAAAAAGTCCTTGCAAAAGGTAAAAAAGTTTATTTAATAGGCGGCCCCGATGACAAAGAATGTATTGAAAAAATTGTTGAAATAATCGGTGATACGCCTAACTTTGAAAATCTTTACGGCACAACAAAGAATATAATGGACCTTGCGCGTCTTACAAAACGCTCTGAAACGCTTATCTGTTCAGACTCGGCTCCTATGCACATTGGTGTTGGCGTTGGTACAAGAACCCTTGCTCTTTTCGGCCCGACAGATGAAAAAAAACTTATCCCTGATAACGAAAAATTTGTTGCAATAAAAAACAACTGCGACTGCCGACCATGCCTTTGGGACAAACGTCAAACAACATGTGACGAGCTAAAGTGTCTCAAAATCGATTTGGACGAAGTTGCTAATCTTGTTTAGTTTTTAATTAATAAAAAAATTTAATTAATAAAAAAAAGAACCTCACATTTGTGAGGTTCTTTTTTAGTTTAAGTTTCAATCAAACTATTTTTGGTATAAAACCATACCCATTGTTTCGTTAGCAGGTAATGCTTTTTGAGGGTAAATAGCGATTGTGAAAAGGTCAAAGATTCTTGTTGTAGAAGTAGTGTATCTGTTAGGACCTTTCATACCGTTAACGTCAACTTCAACAACTGAACAAATGTTGCCTTCTGTTGCCTGGTCGTTTGCGTTACAATTTGTATTAGGTGCACCCATTGCGCCTCTTTGTTCTGCATAAGTTTTGAACCACATACCGTCAGCAGTATAAAGTTCAGTGTTAGTTTGGTCAGAAGACATAACGTTTAATCTTTGTGTTAACAGATCAAAGAATGCTGTACCGTTATAGTCAGTAGCATCTCTACCGTCTAACGCGTAGTTCAAAGTAACTGCCTGGTTGATCATAGAAGTTGCTTTTTTGTAAGCAGCTCTAAATTCTTGTTGAGCGGTAGATTGCATCAATGAAGGAATTGTCATAGCTGCGATTACACCGATAATCATCAATGTAACTAAAACTTCCGCTAAAGTAAAACCTGATTTTTTGTTCATAAGATCCTCTTTCTTTCTTATTTAAAAAGCCTTATTTCATTTAACACTAATTTGTATTATACCTATTAACTATATATCATTCATTATAAAAATGCAATACATTAACAAGGTTAATTACTATATGCCCACAACCATAGGTTGTTAAACATGTTTTAAATTTTTTGGTTTATAATTTACATATGTTTAAATTTGACTTAATTATAGTTGGTTCCGGCCATGCCGGATGTGAAGCCGCCATAAGCGCTGCAAAACTGGGGCTTAAGACCCTTTTGATGACACTAAATCTGGATAATATTGCGCTGATGCCATGCAACCCTGCTGTTGGCGGGCCGGCAAAGTCATGCCTTGTAAGAGAAATTGACGCATTAGGCGGAGTAATGGGGATAGTGACAGATGCCACATATATCCAGATGAAAACACTAAATTCCTCCAGAGGTCCGGCAGTACGTGCGCTAAGAGCGCAGTCGGACAAAAAAGAATACATGACTTTCATGAGACATTTGATTGAAAGTAATCAAAATATCTCCCTAAAACAGGCAATGGCAACAGAGCTTATTGTTGAAAACGATACCGTAAAAGGTGTTAAAGACGAATTTGGCCTAGAGTATTTGGCTCCTGCTGTTGTTTTGACAACAGGCACATCGTTAGAGGGTAAATGCTACGTAGGTCTTCAATATGTCAATGCCGGTAGAATGGGCGAACGCGCTGCAACAGGCCTCTCTGCTTCTCTTCTTAAAAATGGACTTGAATTGAAACGTCTTAAAACAGGAACCCCTGCAAGAGTTGATTCTCGCACAATTGATTATTCAAAAATGACTATCCAGCCCGGAGATGATGAGCTAAGATTCTTCTCATTTGAGCCAAATCGTCCCGTAAGAAAACAATACCCGTGCTATCTCACAAGAACAACTGAAAAAACGCACGAGATAATAAAGAATAACCTTGATAAATCACCTTTGTACGCCGGACTTATCCACGGAATAGGCCCGAGGTACTGCCCTTCTATAGAGGATAAGGTGGTGAGATTTGCTCATAACCCGTCACACCATATTTTTATTGAGCCGGAAGGTAAAGATACTTACGAAATCTATGTACAGGGCTTTTCAACCAGTCTGCCTGCTCAAGTTCAGGTAGAAATGCTCAAATCCCTTCCCGGGCTTGAAAATGTTCATATCATCAAACCTGCTTATGCAGTAGAATATGATGCTGTTCCTGCGTTACAGCTTTCGCATTCTTTGATGACAAAAAAAATCAAAGGGCTTTTCTGCGCAGGCCAGATTAACGGTACAAGCGGTTATGAAGAAGCTGCTGCACAGGGGCTTGTTGCAGGCATAAATGCCTATAATTATTTAAATAATAAAGAAATGCTCGAGCTTTCAAGAAGCAACTCCTACATCGGTACATTGATTGATGACCTTGTCACAAAAGATATTCAAGAGCCTTACAGAATGCTTACCTCGCGTTCGGAATACAGGCTGCTTCTGCGTCAGGATAACGCAGATGAAAGACTTACGCCAATCGGTTACAAAATGGGCCTGATAAGTGAAGAGCGTTATCAAAGATTCCTGAATAAACAGGAGCAAATCCAAAAAGAAATAGAGCGCATGAAATCGCAAAAAGTTTCACCGACTGATGAGGTAAACAGCATTCTTGCCAAATATGAAGAACACATGGATAAAGGCATGAAGCTTGCAGAGCTGGTTAAACGGCCTAATATAGATTATAAAGTCTTAAAAGAAATCGATGCTCAAACACGTGAGTTGAATCTTTGTCCTGAAATTTATGAAGAAGCTGAAATCAAAATAAAATATGACGGCTATATCAAACGTCAAAACCAGCAGATAGAGACACTTGACCGTCTTGAAAAAATAAAAATACCCGCTGATATAAATTATGATGAAATAAATCACATATCAACGGAAACAAAAGAAAAACTTGCAAAGGTTCGCCCTGCAACATTAGCGCAGGCTTCCAGAATCGGTGGTGTAAAACCTGCCGATATCTCTGTTTTGATGGTAATGCTCAAACATTAATTAAAAAGGTGAATAATCTGATGGAAACGTTGAGTTTTCAGCAGATTATGACACTAGATTAAAAATTAATTATACCTTTGCCAGAAATTCTTCTTTTCTTATTTTTCTGCCGCAGCATTTGTCTTCGTCGCAGTAGCCGAGACGTTCGCATTTTGGCACAAGGTAAGGTGCAAGCCATGGCTCTTCTTTTAAAAGCTCTTCGCACATCATTTTTACCATTACTCTTATTTCATATTGAGCACGTGTGCAAAGGCGGATATTTGCAATGTGAATCAACTCCCTGAGATTGAGCGATGCCACCATTGAGCTGGCTGCTGCATTTGGCAGAACAAATCTTGCGTCTTCGGCCGGAATGCCGGCTTCTGTCATTTCAAGGTAAAACTCTGAAACTTTGCCCATGAACTCTTCATATTTTTTAAGGAGCTCAGGATTTTTTTCTATAGTGGGCGGAGTTATATAATCAAACTGTCCTTTTTCTTTGACATATCTTTGTGACTTTTGTGAAAAAGATACATGTCTGTGTCTAACAAACTGGTGCGTGCATGCTCTTGATACGTTAGAAATAGCAAAAGAAACCTGAATATGCTCAATTGTGGAGTAATGGCCCGATGAGATAACACGTTCTATAAGTTTGAGCATTTTTTCTTCATCAGCTGCATTATCGTAAATATTTACGGGAGAGTCTGCGCTGTAGCAGGTTCTGCATGCTGTGTAAATTGTTTTAAGCATATTTTCCGGTTTTGAAATAAGCTTTACTACCGGTTTGTTATTTTCCATAATTCCCCTATCTTTATTTAATCTTTTTCAACATGATAACATTGTACAAATTTTTTGTAAAAAACATTAATCTTTTTTAATTTATAACCACGCTCATGGTTGACGCACGAGTTTTAAATGCTATGCTGATTGTACGATAAATTTATTTTATTTAGTTTACGCCACCAACTTAAACTGATTAAAATAGAAAAAGGAAAACAAAATGGCAATAAACTTAGCAAAAGAAGAAAAAGAAGCAATCATCAAAAAATTCGGTAAAGACGCTAAAGACTCAGGCTCTGCCGAAGTACAAATCGCTTTGTTAACTCAAAAAATCACTGAATTAACAGAACACTTGAAAATCAACAAAAAAGATTTCCAGGGCAGACGCGGACTTTTGATGATGGTTGGCCAGAGAAAAAGACTTCTTGCTTACGTTAAAAAGCAAGACCTCCAAAAATACAGAGACCTCATCAAAGAACTCGGTATCAGAGGCTAGTCTTACATTTAAAATTCAAAGAGACCTTCCTTTATATATGGAAGGTCTCTTTTTATAGTTTTTTATTAATTTTATTAAAAAGTATAAAAATTCTAAGACTTAAGAATAGTATTTTTCATTTAGATAATAGTTTAATCTGTTAATGGAAGAGTGCCATAAAAATTCGCGAAGAGGCACAAATAGGGATAAATGCAAAAGAAACAG
>ERZ838118.328-NODE-328-length-66485-cov-7.135451_pt1 | contig 66485 bp, 56 predicted proteins | sample MGYA00519863_ERZ838118 | MGnify/ENA primary metagenome ERZ838118 (study PRJEB31850, sample SAMEA3708827) | human gut metagenome | biome: human gut; feature: human-associated habitat; material: faeces | place: China | collected 2014 ...
TGGCATGGGTAGGGAGATTATATCCCTAAATCAAAGCTTAAATGAAAAAGCCGTGATGTTCGAGCCTTTTTGCTGATAGAAGGTTGCATTTCATCTAGGGAGTTAAGGATATTTGGAGATGACCAAACAATGAAATGTAAACAAATTAACAATAAGGATGAGAATCATTAAAGTAGGACGTAGTCAAGAAAATGACTATTTAATAAACGAGCCGGAAGTATCTTCTTTTCATGCTGTAATCACAGTATCGGATGATGGAATCATTAGGATCAGGGATTTGAATTCTCTTAATGGAACTTACGTCAATGGTAAACGTATAGTTTCGGATACGGTAATTACCCAACGTGACGAAGTGAAATTAGGAAAAAGAATCCTAGATTTATCTTCTGTTTTATCCAAACCGTCAAAAACAAAAGTGGCGGTGAATATTCCAGCTTCTCAAAATATCCCTAACAACATTGTAGACAAAAGAACTATCGGGCGTGGAGCGAATTGTCAGATTAGAATGAACAATGACGATGTATCTAACAATCATGCTTTGCTGTATAAGCTAAGTACCGGTGAAGTGGCTATTAGCGATATGGGCTCAACTAATGGAACCTATGTGAACGGACAAAGAATCAGTACTTCACAAACCCTTAAAAGCGGAGATGTAGTAACCATTGCAAGACACTATCCTTTGGCATGGGAAACCATTATGCCCAATAAGAAAGAAGAAAAAAATAATAAATGGTGGATGGTAGCGGTAGTACTTATTTTCATCATTCTTGCGGGAGGTACTATATGGATGTATAATCCGTGGAATAACGGTCGGTTGACGGGGGAAGAGGTATATGAGAGGTATAATTCGGCAGTTTGCCTTGTTTGCATAAGTTATGGGTATGAAGTTAAATTGGAAAGTCAAAGTGAGGGGGAGAATATACATTCGTTACTTGGAATAGAAGAAGACGCCACTGTTATTTGGGATGAGAAAAAAGGACTTTCGATAGGAATGCAACATGCTATCGGAACTGCATTTTTTATAGCTAAAGATGGGCGTATGGCAACGAATCTTCATATTACGCGTCCTTGGCTTTTTAAAAAAGAAAAAGAACAAATAGCGCAAATGGTCCGTCAGTTTTTGAAGCTGAAAGCATTGAAAGAAAATCCACTTTATGACACTTATATTTCCCAGGTAAAAGTAGTTGGCAAAATTAAAATGGGAGTAGTGCCCAACGGACTTCCTCTGAGCGAGGCGAATTATACCCCTTGTAGGGAATATCGTGGGCATGATGATACAACTAAAGATGTGGCTATTATTCAAACGGAAACTCATAATTTGCCACAGGGAGTTCACGCAATTATAAATATGGACGAGGCTCAGGTGGAGGCGGATGAATATAAAGAGGGGCGGAATGTATACCTTATCGGTTTTCCTTATGGGACTACTTTGGCTGATACGGAGAAAGGATTGCAGAATCAGTTGCAGTCAGGAAGTATAACTCAAAGCCGTGGTGACTATGAGTTTGGGCATAATGCGGCTACTGCGGGTGGAGCAAGCGGTTCTCCTGTTTTGAACGAAAAAGGCAAGTTGATAGGAGTACATCATGCGGGTATGACAGGACTTACGGGTGCTCAGGGTTTCAATTGGGCTATTAAAGCGAAATTTGTGTTGGAACTGGCAAATTAGACAATTACAAACTTTTAAATAATATAATCATGGCAACAAAGAAATGCGCAAACGGGCATCAGTATGATGCGAGTATTTACGGAGACAATTGTCCTTTTTGTCCGTCCGGTTCTACTAAAGTGAATCCTGAGACTGGTGGTACACATACTAGTGTTTGGCCACCAGTCGATGATAATATCACAGGAAAAACAAAACCGATAGGGGATTCCCCCATTGGAGGGGGAGCTACTGTTATTCGACACGCTACCCCTACAGGTGAGACTTCTCTGGGAGGACAGAATCGTAAATTGGTTGGACTGTTGGTTTCGTATGACTCCAATCCTTTAGGCGAAGTGTACAAAATTTATGAGGGACGCAATTTGGCAGGTCGTGCAGTGACATGTGATATTGCTTTGACTATTGATAATAATATATCATCAGCTCATTTGTTGATTCTCTACCGAGAGGCGGAAGGGATATTTTGGGCAGTGGATCAAAATTCATCTAATGGCACATATATTAATGGCAAGTTTATTAGCGATAAAGTACAACTTCAAACAAATGATATCATTGTATTGGGGGCTACCAAACTTATATTTTTAGCCATACCTACATTGTAGGATTAAGTAGAATGTATTATGGATAATAAGAATTTGTATAATTATTGTCATGTAGCGGAACGTACGGATGTGGGTTGCAAACGAAAGGCGAATGAAGATTTCCTTGACCATTTCGTTTGTGAAAATGGGCTAGTCTCTGTTGTTTGTGATGGGATGGGCGGTCACGTAGGAGGTGCGGTTGCTTCACATGTGGCTGTTGAGGCAATACGGAATTTTTTGTGTGGAACATTTATTGATGATCCGAAGGTTGCTATAAGCAAGGCTATTGATGTGGCTAATGAAGCTATTTTGACAAGAGCTATGACACAGCCGGAATTGACGGGCATGGGATCTACCTGTGTTATGCTCATCGTCCGTGATGGAAAAGTTTACATCGGCTCTGTGGGGGATAGTCGTGTCTATTTGGTGAGAGAAAGAAAGATAAGGCAACTGACGAAGGATCAGTCTTATGTCCAAATGTTAGTTGATAGGGGGCAATTGTCTCCTGAAGATGCAGAGAGACATCCACGTAAAAATGAGATCACCAATGCGTTGGGTATTCAAGGTATGAAGCCTGCGACAGTATTGCCGAACGCTATTTTGCCGGAGGCGGGGGATTGTTTTCTACTGTGTTCGGACGGACTGAGTGGAATGGTTACAGACGACGAGATTCAACGTATTGTGAGTAAACAAACAGAGATGGGATCTCAGGAACGAGCTGACACGTTAGTGGAATTAGCTCGACGTAATGGAGGGCTTGATAATATTACAGTGCAACTTGTGGAGTTTGCCGTAACACCACAAGGAAATCGGAAACCATCAGGGAAACGTACTGCTTTGTTGATTAGCCTGGCATTTGTCTTCATTGGCGTCCTCATAGGCACATATTGGTTGTTCAAATATGGTGGGCAGCAGGAAAAACACGAGATAGCAGCACCGCGAGTTGTTGAATTGATTCATTTGGGAGACGTTTCTTTCCAAAAAGATGCTGAAATATTGATAATATCACAAGATATTTCGGAAAAGGAGAAAGCAACCCTTGTTCGGTTAGTAGGTGATGATACCGATAGAAGAGTATCTAAAGTCTTGTCCTTGGATTCGCTTTTTATTTTATCAAAAGATACGATAAAGAAAGAACAAATAGGCAACAATAATAATTGTATTGCTTTGAAATTTTCTCAAACCTATTTAGCGGATAGTCTGGTGTTTGAATTGAAAGATAGTTTGACGGTGTATCGTTTTTCGCTTTGTGTAGTCAGACAATTGGAAGAAAAGAAGAAAGAAGCAGAGAAAATAGTAAAGCATCCTGTGGATACCTCTACTGTAGGCATTTCAGGAATGCTTGCTTCAGCTTTAGGCACCTCAGACTCCAAAAATTCTAAAAGTGAAAAGAGGACACAAGATAGAGCAGTTTCCACTACCAATAAAGGAGAGAATAAAGAAAAACAATATTCTGTGAATGCTGTATATGATAAAAATAAACCATTTCTCATAGTTTATTTGGGTAAGAGTGGACGAAATACCGCGAACAGGATTTATCTTTCCAATGAATCACATTGTGGAGTGTTTCCTGACGAACCAATTCAATTAAATAGTAGTAGTCAGGGGAATAAGGAGCTTGCTTTTAGTTTTTCAAAGAAGCCGACTCAAGAAAACTTGAGTATAAAGATTGCGGTTCAGGAAAAAGATACAGTAACAATAAATGTAAAGGTCAACCCTAAATAATTTTTTTGCTATGAGGTACTCTATTGTAAGAGAAATAGGTAAAGGGGGCATGGGGAGCGTCTATGAAGGACGTGATTTGCAGGGGAATAAAGTGGCGGTGAAGATGATGAGCAAATCTGTGACGTGTTATCCCGAATATCGGCAATTGTTTGATATGGAAGTCAGAACCTTGAAGAAAATGAACAATCCTTCTATTGTGAAGATTTTGGGTGAACCTTTTTCGGATGAAGAAGGAAACCTGTATTTGCCGATGGAGTATGTAGAGGGCGAAACGATAGAACAGTATGTGGCGCATGAGGGAGCTTATAGTGAGGAAAAGGCAAAAAAAATGATGTGTAAGATTCTGGATGCATTGTCATACATACATCAGCAAGGAAGCATACATCGGGACATAAAACCTTCCAATATTATGATAAGACCTTCGGGTGATATTTGTATTATTGATTTTGGAATAGCGAAAGATGTTCACGTGTCAACGGGAAAAACCGTAGGACGGATTATAGGAACAGATGGATACATGAGTCCGGAACAGGCTAAAGGAGATAATATAGACCATCGGACGGATATTTATTCGTTAGGATGTGTGCTTTTTTATTTGTTGACCGGTAAAAATGCCATAGAGAAAAAGCAAAATGATTATGCGACAGTTTGCTCTATTCTTGACAATGATTTTCCGAATGTAAAGGATTATAATTCTTCCGTTTCTGATGAACTGCAAAATATAATTCTAAAGGCGGTTGATAAAAATATGACTTGTCGGTATCAAACAGCGAGCGATTTTAAGAATGCGCTTTCAGGTAATGATGTGCGGACAACTCTCAACAAGCGTGTATCTGTAAGTATCGGGCATGAAGCGGACAATGATGTAATAATAGACAGCGAATATGTCAGTCGCCACCACGCTGTGATTGAATATTATGAGGATTTTCCTCCTCGTAGCTTTGTATATATAGATAATAGCACGAATGGAACAGGAATAGACGGGCGATTTGTGAGACATGAAAGTGTGACTATTCCTTATTCCGGTGATATTGATAGTTTGCCACAAGTTTTGTTGGCTGGTCGACCGGAATGTATGCTTGATTGGCACAAAGTACTGGATGTAATGGCAGTGCATGTCAATATGCCCTCTTCACCTTCAATTTCTACAGTGACTACTCCTACAGTCCCGAGGTCTGTTGATGACGGGCAGTTAGGAATTGGTTATGCTATTCTTTGTATTTTGTGTCCTATTGTAGGCTGGGTATTATGGGGTGTATGGAAAAATGATAAACCTTCAAAGGCTCGCAAAGCCTCACGGATGGGTTGGATTGGCTTCTTTGTTAATTTGGTAGTATCTATAATTTCTAATTTATTATGAAAACAATAACGATTGGGCGTAGTAGCAAGTGTGATATTGTTGTTCCTTATGAAGGTGTAAGTCGGATTCATGCGGAAATTAGTATCACAGGTAATCAATATATTTTTAAGGACTTGAGTACGAATGGTTCTTCTTTAGGTGGACGTATGATTCACAATGAGCGTCTGGCAGTTTCTCCTGGAGCAGAGATTCTGTTGGCTAATCGTATCCCTTTGCCATGGGCACAGGTGTATGCTCAACTGCCTTTGTCACCTGCGAATCCCTATGGCAGCAATGATAGAACTTCTGTGATAAATGCGAACAATAATGTACAAGCCGGAACATCGGTATATTATTCGTCAGATAGTTTGGCGATAGGGTGGGGGATACTGGCATTTCTTGTTCCTTTAGCAGGGTGGATTATGTATTTCTGTTGGAGAAGTGAAACGCCTCGGAGAGCATCGCAAGCGGCTACGTGCGCTTGGTGGGGGGTCGGTGTGGGGATATTGATTAGAATATTGGCAATGATTTAATTTGTACTGTTATGATAGGAAATGAAATATTGAATTATAGAATTATCTCCTTGATAGGAAAGGGAGGTATGGGAAGTGTATATTATGCCGAGCATAAGCTCATTACGAACCAAAAAGTGGCGATAAAAGTAATCAATGCCGATATGGTAAACGACTTTACCCGTGATAGATTGAAAGAAGAAGCTGAGCATTTGGCTGAATTGAATCATCCGAATATTGTCCATTTTATTGATTATCATATTGATGAGAAGGGGAATATTTATTTGATAATGGAGTATGCGAATGGAAAAAGTCTGGATGAATACATCAATTCGGTGACGGGATTGATTGTAGAGGATAAAATCTGTGCTTTGTTTGAGCCAATTTTGGATGCTGTAGGATACGCTCATGCTCATAATATTATTCATCGTGATATCAAACCGGCTAATATAATAATCACTAAAGAGGGAATCCCTAAGATTCTGGATTTCGGAATTGCTACCATTATGAAGCAAAATTTTGACGAGACAGAGGAACTGATTATGGGAACGCCTTCTTATATGAGTCCGGAACAAGTGAAAGGAGAAAAATTAGACGTGCGTTCAGATGTTTATTCACTTGGTGTATTATTACATCAGATGATGACGGGCAATGCTCCTTACGATACGACTACGTTAACAGAACATGATATCAATAAGAAAGTGGTAGAAGAACAACTTCCACGAATGAGATCTTTCTATAAATATGTATCTGAGAAAGTACAGAAGATAGTAGATAAAGCTACTGCTAAAGATAAGAATGAACGTTACCAGTCATGTGGAGAGTTTAAAAAAGAACTTCATCGTGCCATATACCCTCCAAAGATGCCTCGATGGGCATGGATGGCCATCGCCTCTTGCGTGCTGTTACTTGTGGGGTGTGGAACATACTTATGGGATTATAATCGGACAAAAGTCTATTATTATAAAGATTATGTGGAACAATGGGGGGTACCTCAAGGTATCGGTGAGGTTAGCGGTAACGACACGAGACATACACATAGACTTTATAGGTTTGAATATTGCAAACGGAAGTTGCTGCGTGTTTCCCATATTAACAGTGTAGGAAAAATAATCCCTGATAATGAATCCGAACGTAATGAACGACCGTTGGATCAATGGCTGTATTACACATCGGAAGGGAAGGTCAGTCGCGTGAAAGTGAAAGATGCCAGTGGCAAGGTGTTATATGTAAAATCGTATAATGAAAAGCTGAATACGATGTCTTTTCAATATGATGACAAGCATAATACAGAACGAATTATTTCGGGACAGACAGTAGGTTATGTTCGGGCTTTGGAGGATAATACTAAAAAAGGACGGATTTCTCGGTGGTGGATAGAATACGATGAGAATGGGTTTGCTACTTCCGTCAAATACGCAGGGCTAGATAATTCTAATGTAGGGGATGATAACCATATTTTCGGGCGTACCTATCAGAGAGATGAGAAAGGACGTGTCACCGAAATTCATTATATCGGTATGGATGGACAACCTAAGGCTACCCGATGGGGGCTAGGAATCAAAAAATTCTATTATGACGAGAATGATGATTGGGTGAGAGCTGTTTATTTGACTGTAGATGGTAAACCGGCTTATGATGATGTCGGCGGAGTAGCTATATTTGAAATGGAGTATGATAAGTATGGAAATGTGACATATGCTTATCATAAGGATGGAAATGGAAATCTGATGGTTCCTAAAAAAAATGGTGTGGCCGGATTTTATAGGGAATACGATGATAAAGGATTTCTAACACGTGTTATGAGTTTAGGCATCGATAAAAAGCCTATTTATGTAAATAAAGACGGCTATGCTGGATTCACCTTAAAATGTGATGAAAATGGTTATACTACAGAACAATGTTATCTGGATCCGGATGGCAAACCTTGTATATCTTCGGAGGGATATAGCAAAGTAACGTTGGTTAATGAAAAGAATGGGGATGTGCTGGAGGCTTGGTTTTATGATCTGGATGGTAAATTATGTGAAACGACTGGTGGCAATGCCGGATATAAGTGTAAATACGACTCCGTTGGTAATTTGTTGGAATATGTAAATTATGATAAGAATAAAAAGCCTTGCTTGGACTCGGAGGGAAAGGCTGGATATAGAATGGAATATGATGAGCGAAATCTGCGTGTGACCTTTGTCAATATTGGTCTTGATTTAAAACCTTGTAAGGATCGTTATGGTATTATTATAGTTAAGGATGATTATGACAAAAGGGGAAATTCTATAAAGAAGGCCTATTATGATGCTTCTGGAAAGAACCTTATACTTTCTAACGAAAATATAGCCGGATGGACAAGTACTTATGATGATTTTGGTAATGAAACAGAATATATGTTTTTTAATGTAAAGCGGGAGCCTTGTCTAGTGAATGGAGAATATGCGAAGAAACGATCTACTTACGACGAACATGGTAATATAAAAACAGAACGTTTTTATGATATGGAAGGGAATCTGACGTTGGTAAACGGAATAGCTGGAACTGATTATATTTGTGACGAACGTGGCAACGTACTCGAAAATAAGCCGATAGGAGTAAACGGGAAACTGGCGAATGGTAAATTGATAATTCGGAATAAGTACGATAAGTCCGACAATCTTCTGGAATACGCAGTTTTTAGTACTAGGGGACCGGCTTTGAACTCGAATAACATACATCGTTCAATTACTGTTTACAATTCGAGAAACCAAGAGATTGAAATACGTTATTATGACACGAAAGGAAATCTTACTTTGTACGGTCAGGAAAAGATAGCTATCCAGAAAAATGAGTTCAATGATAAAGGAGATAAGGTTAAGACTTTCTATTACGGAACCAATTTGAAGCCAATAAAGTGTACGGAAGGTTGGTCTAGTTCAACTTATGAATATGACGTGTTTGGAAATATCATAAAACAATGTTTTTATGATGTAAATGGACAACCAACTGATCCGAAAGTGATGGTTCCTGTTGGTATTTGTAAGTATGATAAATGGAATAATAGAATTTATCTTGCCGCACAAGATGGTAAAGGTAATTTTGTTATAAATCCTAATACCGGATGGGCTATTCAACGCGCAGAGTACGACTCTAAAATAGGAAAATTAAGTAGCTCAGCCTTTTTCGATGAAAAAGATAGACCGATGCTTTCGAGAGAAGGATATCATAAGATTAAATATCAGTATGATAGTAAAGGAAACACTACCGAGCAAACGTTATGGGGAATTGATGGAAAACCTATGTTATGTTTTGGTTTTCATAAGGAAATATTTACATATAATGAATTTAATAAATTGGTGAGTGATGCTCTTTATGGAATAACCGGTAAACCTGTTAATTGCAATGCAGGTTTCCAGAAAATGACGATTGATTATAATGATGAAAAGATCGCTTCTGTACGAAAATACTATACAGCTGGTGGTAAACTTTTTGCTACTCAATATTGGAATGGTACGGAATGGGTTTCTAATATGGTGAGTACAAATACTTATCCTTCCTCTGCGTGGATACAAAAAATGACACAACTAAATGCGGAGTTACCTCAACGGTTTGAAAATGACAACATAGGAGGAGGAGTCGTAATTAATAAAGTGCTCCAGACAGGGGATACCTCTTGTCAAATAACTTTTAAGTCTGAAATATCAAAATATGAATTGAGTAATAATCAAGTTGATAATTTGAAATTGATGGTAGACCATTTGGTTGGAGAACTAAAAAAAGAGCTAAATGCGGGAGTTAAGGTTAACGGTATTTTGTACGATGCAAAAGGGAGAACTCTTTATTCTGTAACTCGATAGTAATACATAACTAACAAATATTCAATTATATGAGAAAAATTTTATTTGCATTATTCTTTGCATTTCTGTGCGTGGGACTTTTTGCGAAAGATTTGAATGACGCTCAGAAAAAAGTACGTTCAGGCATTATGTACTTTTTGAAAGAAGAGGGTTATATGCCAGAGTTGGATAGTGACGGAGATATCTTGTTTAAAAAAGAAGGAATGAAATATCATGTGGCTGTTAGCGATATTGATACGTCTCCTATGTATGTGGTGCTTTTTCACAATTATCGTTATGATGATACATATACTAAAAATAAGATTCTGTCCGTGTTGAATGAGGTCAATCTTTATAAAGCCGTTAAATTGTTGTGCTTTGATGCGGCTTATTCTTTCAGAGCGGAAATGTATTTGGTAGATGCAGAACAGTTCAAATATACTTTTTATAAATTGATGAGCCAGTTAGCTTCGATGGAGGATGAATTAGAAAAACTATGCACAAGTTCTACGGCGCAAGTATCAAGTTCTTCTTTTAGGAGAAATGGCGTATCATCTTCAATTCGGCAGTATTTCCCGATATATGGCATAACGTTGGGGAAAAGTACGTCTGATGATTTAAAAAAGTTAGGGTATGAAGTAAAAGACTTTCAAAATTCAGGGAAGCATGTTTGCAATGTGCATACAGTGGATTTTTGGGATCACGATAAAGATAATATATATGAGCAAATATATCTTTTGAGATATGAAGTTATGCCGGAAGAGTGGGTTAATAATCACGGATTTAGATGGGACTTGTCTTATAAGCAATGGATGGCACTTTTTAAAAAAGAGGGATTTACCATAGTTGTGACGGAACAGCCTATTTCTAAAAAGTACCAAGAATGCATGACGCTTTCTGCATCCTTTACTGCTACTTCGATCGATAAAGCTTTGAAGTTCAACCTAAATTTTAACTATGGAAATAGGAATAAAGAGGGATATAGCGTTTCCTCTAAAAACTCATTGTTTAGTATAAGGGTACAAGCAAAAGGATAATATATTCAAATGCTGATGCGGATAACTAAAAAATGCCGATTGACATAGTAATGTGTCAACCGGCATTTATAAATTCCTTGAATGTTACTTTATATCATTTATGTCTTTTATTATTTCCCTGATTACTGATAGCATTTGCGGAATGTCCTGTCTTACAGTCTTGAATACAACTTCCGCGTCAATCTCGAAATAATGATGAGCTATTTTATCTCGCATCCTCATTACACCGCTCCAGTAAATAGTAGGATAATGAGGTAAAAGCTCTGCATGAGTAATTTTATCAAGTCCTTTTACCGTTTCTCCTAAAGCGATTAAATTCATACAGATGGCGTCTAATCTCAACATTCCATCAGGAGAACAGAGAAAATCATTCGGAGTTTGAATCATTGATGTTCGGCTGATGATTAATTCTAGTGCATTTTCGATATTTTGCAAACTATCAGATACTAATTCTTTGTCAAACATAAATGGCCTCCTTTATGATATGTCTCTTTAAAGCTTCATTCATTTGTTCACGTATTCTTACTAAATCTACCGGGCAACCAAGCAGTTCTTCCAATTCGCATTGTATACGGTCCAATGTAAGAAGAGATGGAGCTTCTCCTTCATAACAAATATCCACATCACTTTGCTCTGTCTGTTCGTTTCGAGCTACCGAACCGAAAATGCCCAATCGTGCAAAGCCATATTTTAAGGCATTAGCCGTTTTATAAGATTTTAATAATGCTAATATTTCAGATGTAGATTTCATATTCTTCCTCCATTCATGTACAACAAAGATAAGCAATTTGCATGAATAATGCAATACTCTCCTATAATTTGCTCTTGTAGATCCGTGCCATTGCCTTCTGGTATTGATTCTCCAGTTGCAGATAATTCTGGTGGCTCTGATAGAGCACGGACACCTCCACAAAGTACTCAATCATGCTGATTTGTCCTCCGGTCAAGGCTTGTTTGAGTAAGGCAAGATCTTGTTGCGACCGGAAAGTCCTCGTGTACTCCTCCATAGAAGCATGAAGCGTTTTGGCTTCCCGGTAAAGCTGTGCCAGTTCGGATTCTACCTGCAAGGCGGCATTATCCCTTTGCAGATCTATGTTCAGAGCCTGTGCTTTGGCAATCTTCACCTTGTTCCGGTTTTCAAAAAGAGGGAAAGAGAATCCCACCACTAGGCCGTTGAAAGGAGTACCCGATTCCGTGTTCCGGCGGTAGCCCAGCTCCAGTTTCGGCAACCATTGCGACTTGTTGACAGCAATTTGTTTGCGGGCGACGAGGCTCTCGTTGCCAAGCGCCATCAACGTGCGGTCTGCCGACAACACCTCCGATTTCAGTATCTGATAATCTGTTGGGAAAGGCACGGCCGGGTATTGGCTCTCCTCGAAAACAACCGGAAGATTTCCGTTCAACGTACTCAGTTCCTGCAATTTATTGCGCAGCGCCGTTTCGTTCAGAGACACTTCCGTCTTGACATTCAGCAACTCCAGATTGATCTTGTTCGTTTCGAGCGCATTGGCATCTCCTGTCTGCAGGCGTTTGGCGTACATTTTAGCAAGTTCTTCCGCATTGCGCAGGCGTTCTTCTAAAATCTGCTTCTGCTGGCGAAGCATGATGATGTCCAGGCAAAGCTCCTTTGCCTGCAATAACTTCTCCTGCCGAAAAACATCCGCCTGGCTGTCGTAAGCTCCGATTTTCAGACGGTTCAGCTTGTTGCGTGTGGCATATAAGCTGGGGAAGTCGAAGCTCTGCGAAACCACCAACTCACCGATTGTTTCACTTTTATCTTTCGAGCCCCAGAGGTGTGCATAGGAAAGCGTGGGATCGGGCAGATTGTTGTCCGTTCTAGCCTCCAGCTTTTGCGACTGAATCAGCTGCTTGTTAGCCTGCAACTCCTTGTTGTTCGTTTCGATATTTCTCAAAACCTGCTCAATGCTGTTCTGGGCTTGCGCACTGCCTGCGGTCAGGAGCAGAAGTGCCGCGCCGATAGTTATGATTTGTTTCATTTTCATCTTCTTTATTGGTTGTAAATTGCAATTACAGACTTGCTGAAGCCTTCTTGCGGTGCATCATCAGATAAACAATCGGGACGATGAATCCGTTCAGGAAAGTAGAAGTTAACAAGCCTCCCAAAATCACTTTTGCCATCGGACTCTGAATCTCGTTGCCCGGAAGATCACCTCCCAGAGCCAGCGGAATCAATGCCAGAGCAGAAGACAAAGCCGTCATCAGGATCGGGTTCAGACGGTCGAGCGAGCCTTGCATCACGCTGTCGTACACGTTCAACCCCTCCACTTGCTGGAGATGATTGTAATGGCTGATGAGCAGCATACCGTTACGGGTAGCAATTCCGAACAGAGAGATGAACCCGATGATAGCGGGTATACTAACTTCCCCCGTTGTAAGTACCAATGCGAAAACGCCACCGATCAACGCGAGCGGCAGATTCAGCAGGATGACTCCCGACTCCTTGACGCTGCGGAACTCATGGTAAAGCAATAGAAAAATCACAACGATGCTGATAAATGAAGTCAGCGCTAATGTTCTGCTCGCCGCCTGTTCGCTCTCAAACTGCCCGCCGTATTCGATGTGGTAGCCTTCGGGCAATTGCACGGATGCGTCGATCTGCTTCTGGATGTCGTTTACCACACTGCGCAAGTCGCGGTCGGCAACGTTGGCGGAAATCACGATTTTCCGTTTCACGTTCTCACGGTTGATGGTGTTAGGCCCCATAGCCGATGTCACTTCCGCCACATAGCTTAGGGGGACTTTGCGTCCGTCGTTCGTGTCCATCATCAAGTTGCGGATTTTCTCCATCTCGTCACGGGCGTCGTTCTTCACCTTCACAATCAGGTCGAAACTCTTGCCTTGTTCGTACACCTGCGAGATCACTTTTCCCGCCAGAGCGACATTCACGTACTCGGAAAACTCCGGCAGTGTGATTCCGAACTTGGCCAGCATTTCGCGTTTGGGCTGTATTTTTAACTGCGGACGTTCGATTTGCTGTTCCACATTCAGGTCGGCAATGCCGGGAATTGCGCCGATCGCCTCTTTGATCTGATTGCCGATGGAAAACATCTTGTTCAGGTCGTCGCCGAATAGCTTGATGGCAATATTTGCTTTCGTACCGGACAACATGGCGTCAATCCGGTGGCTGATCGGCTGTCCGATTTCAATGTTTGCTCCTGTAATTGTGCCCAGCTTTTCACGTACATCCGCCACCAGTTCGCTGCGCGAGCGCTCGCCCAGTTCAAACGGAGCCTCAATTTCGGACACGTTCACACCCAATGCGTGCTCATCCAGTTCGGCACGTCCCGTTTTGCGGGCAACGGTTTGTATCTCCGGAATGGTCAACAGCAACTCTTCCGCGCGCTGTCCCATTTTGTTGCTCTCTTCCAGCGATATACCCGGCAGAGAACTGATATTGATTGTGAACGAACCTTCGTTGAAAGAAGGGAGGAAGCTACGTCCCAGCGTGAAGAACACACCGAGCGCCACGACGAAGAGAGCGATAGTTCCACCCAGTGTCACCCGTTTGTGCGCCAGCACCCAAGACAGTGCCTTTTCATAAATCCCTTTCATCCAGCGGGCTACGAAAGACTCTTTCAGTTCCTTGTTCGTCTTGTTGCTTCCCAACAGATAAGAGCAGAGCACCGGAGTCAGTGTCAATGCTACCACCGTCGAGGCGAATAACGCCACGATGAAAGCAATGCCCAGCGGGACCAGCATTCGGCCTTCCATGCCACTCAGGAAAAATAGGGGAACGAAACTGACTACGATAATTAAAGTTGAGTTCAAAATCGGCATACGAACCTCCTTCGAGGCGTTGAACACCACTTCGAGTGTGCTCAATCTTTCCGCTTCCGCTTTCAGCCGGTTTTCACGCAAGCGCTTGTATACGTTCTCCACATCAACGATGGCATCGTCCACCAGCGAACCGATGGCGATTGCCATACCTCCGAGACTCATAGTGTTGATAGTCAGTCCCATATAATGCAGTGTCAGGATCGAAACGAGCAGTGAGAGAGGCAGTGTCACCAGCGAAATAAGCGTAGTGCGCACATTTGCCAGAAACAAGAACAGAACGATAACGACAAAGATACCTCCTTCAAAGAGCGATTTCTTCACGTTGCCGATAGAACTTTCGATGAAGCGGCTTTGGCGGAAAATGTCCGTAGAAACCTTTACATCCGGTGGCAGGTTCTTCTGAAGGTCTTTTAGCGAAGCCTCCAGCTTGTCCGTCAGTTCCAGTGTACTGGTGGCGGGCTGCTTGGTCACAGTCAGCAGGACGGCAGGTTTTCCCCGTTCCGAAGCCGTACCCAATTTCGGCGCTTTGGGGCCTATCGCCACGTCTGCTATATCTTCCAGAGTGACCGGAAAGTTGTTCACCGTCTTTACCACCGCCTTGCCGAGCTGTTCCGTCTGAGTGGTGGAAAGCACGCCTCGCACTATATATTCATTTCCGAACTCGTAAAGCACTCCGCCGTTGGCGTTCAGGTTCATGTCTTGCGTCACCGCCATCACCTCACCCATCGAAACACCGTAGTGGCGCATCCGCTCGGGATCAAGCTGAATCTGGTACTCTTTGATGTCTCCTCCGAGCACCGCTACTTGCGCCACTCCTCCGGTAGACAGCAGACGCGGGCGGATAGTCCAGTCGGCAATCGTACGGAGGTCGAGCATGGAGGTAGAGTCGGCCGTCAGCCCGACAATGAGCATTTCGCCCAGAATAGAAGATTGCGGGCCGAGTGTCGGTTTTCCAACGTTGACCGGAAGCGATTCACTGACTACAGCGAGCTTTTCACTCACAATCTGTCGGGCAAGATAAATATCTGTTCCCCAGTCGAATTCCACCCAGACAACAGAAAAACCATTGGTGGAAGAAGAACGGACACGGCGTACACCGGTAGCTCCGTTTACGGCGGTTTCCACAGGGAAAGTCACGAGTTGTTCAACCTCTTCGGCGGCCATACCATTGGCTTCGGTCATGATGACAACCGTAGGCGCGTTGAGGTCGGGAAACACGTCTACTTCCGTGTGCATGGCAGTGTAGCTCCCCGCAATGAGCAGAAGAATGGAGGCGCAGAGCACCAGCAACCGGTTGTGCAGGGAATAATGTATGATTTTATTAAGCATCTTTTTAAATTAAGAATTATGAATGAGGAATTAAGGATGAAGATTCATTCTTCATTTAATCAGTGTTCGTGGCTGTGTGCGGGGATGGCATTGCTTGCACTGGCCAGTTTTACTTGGTACGCTCCTTCGGTCACAACGCGGTCGCCCGCTTTCACGCCGGACAGGATCTGGACATTTTTTCCGTTGTCGGCTCCTACGGTCACTTCCTGTTTCTTGTACCCTTCCTCATCCAGTTGCAGATATACAAAGTAGATCCCTTGTTCCTCCGTCAATGCGGTGCGTGGAAGGGAAATTACGTTTTCCATTGGCGACGAGAGCAGGAAAACCTCTACGAATGAGCCGGGAATCACTTCACCTTTGTTATCGAACTCGAAGGTGACAGGCACGTAGAAAGAATTGTCTCCGGCAGTTTTCCCGAAAGACAGGAGTTTGCCGTTGAGCGCTTGCAGTTCGTATACCTTATTATTATAAGGAGTCTGGAAATTGGCGGAGCTGATTGTGCGGAGGTACGGGTAGTACTTTTCCGACACTTCGGCGCGGAGGAACAGACGGCGGTTCTGCGTCACGCTAACCAGTGGTTGTCCGATGGTCACGTAGTCCCCCTCTTTCACCAGTATACTTTTCACATAGCCCGCGATGGGAGCTGTGATATTTTGTCCGATAGCCGAATGGTTCTTCGAAAGGGCCTCGTAGCTGATGCGGGCGTTCTCGTAATTCTGCTCCGCTTGTGCAAATTCCTTGTCGGATACGATTTTGTTTTTGACAAGGGCTTTCATCCGTTCGTACTCTTTCTTCGACACCTCGTAGGCGATGCGGGCACGTTGTACCGGGTCACCGTCGGCTATATTGTTTGAAGAAATGGTGACCAACGGTGTGCCGCTGCCGACGCTCATTCCTTCCGTCACTTTTCCACGAAAAGAAACAACGCCGGCTACGGTAGCTACGGCAACCGATTCGTCCCCCTGAGCAGCAAGTACTTGTCCGCTGGTTTTAATGACCTGTTGGAAAGGAGCGGGCTCGATGATACTAGCCTTTACTCCGGCTGCTTCGGCTTTCACTTTCGGAAGGATGATCTCGTCACTATGCGCTTCGGCCGTTTCGAGGTGGCTGTCTGCTGTTTCGTGACTGTGCCCTTCACCGGATTCATCCCCGTGGGCGCTGTGGTCGTGATCTTCTGTGGCATGATTATGTCCTTCCGCCTCATGATCATGCTCGTTGTGTGTATGTGTGACGGTACTATTACAAGAGGCAAGGATAAATAAACCCAGCACTCCGAAAAAAATAAGTTTCTTCATAAATGATATTTCCTACTTAAGTTTTTTGTTTTCTTTTTGTTGTTGCAGATTCATACTGCAAAAATACGGCAAGGTTCTTGCAACTGACTTGCAAAGATGAATTGACGTTCCAACTGACTTGCAAGAGCGTTTTTAAGCGAAAACAGAGTAGGGAGGTGCGCGAAGCGAGGTGGCACGATAGAAATCCGTACCATGCAGAGAGTCTCGGAAGACGTAATAGTTCTTTACCCGTTTCTCCTGCGGTCGTAGTAAATGTTCGATAATGACATCGGTGAATAGCGTAGCGATAAATACATAATCCGGACTGCTATAGCTGTGTATGGATGGGATGGACGACTGAAAGCGTGTCAGACACTCGCTGTTGCAACAGGTGTCACTCCCCGGATGATGATGATGCTTGGGGCATTGTTGCTCTACGGGCAAGTCCTGCTTCATGCAAATCATTCCGTTAGGGTGGTGATGATGGGGAATAACGGCTGCCACCAACATGATAATGTTGATAAAAAACAGCAGAGTTACTATGATTCTTTTTTTCCCTTTCATCCCTAATTTCGTAGAGAATTTATTTCTTAATCGATTCTTTTTCCTTTTCTTGCAGACGTTCCAGCAATTCTGTGGCCGAGACATAAATCACTTTCCCATCCGGTGTTCCTTGACTAAGGAGTGTACCATTACGGGCATTTTTCTCCAACAGTCGCTTTTCTGCCAACTGAAGACCGCGCCGTAATTTATCGCTCAATTCTTGCATTTCATTATTTGACATAGCTTGTTGTTTAAGTACCTGCTATAAATAATGTTACAAAGATACAAATTCTTTATCTTCTCCCGGAAGCCGACCCCTTCTTTTTATTATTTATTATTTCTTTTCCAGCTCTTGCAACGAATCCATCTTTTTCTTTTCGAGGAATTCATAGATACCGCAGAGGTGTTCCGTCACCTTCTGATTGCCAAACTCATAAACCTTTGATACCAGTCCGTCGAGGAAATCACGGTCGTGCGAAACGACAATTAGCGTGCCGTCAAAATCGAGCAACGCCTGTTTCAGGATGTCCTTTGTTTTCATGTCGAGGTGATTCGTCGGCTCGTCCAGAATGAGAAGGTTGACCGGCTCCAGCAATAGCTTGATCATTGCCAGGCGGGTACGCTCTCCACCCGAAAGCACTTTCACTTTCTTCATCGACTCCTCCGGACCGCCAAACATGAAAGCACCCAGCAAGTCGCGGATCTTGTTTCGGATTTCCCCTTTCGCTACGTCGTCAATCGTCTGGAACACAGTCAGATTTTCGTCCATCAGTGAAGCCTGATTCTGTGCAAAATACCCGATTTGTACATTATGTCCCAGCGTCAGCGTGCCATCGTGCTCTATTTCCCGCATGATACATTTGACAAGCGTAGACTTACCCTCGCCGTTCTTGCCGACGAACGCCACCTTGTCTCCGCGCTCAATCGTCAGATTGGCGCCCTTGAACACCACCTTCTCTCCATACGTTTTCCCAACATTCTCCATGATGACCGGATAACTGCCCGAACGGGGAGAAGGCGGGAATTTCAGACGCAAAGCGGAAGTGTCCTCTTCGTCCACCTCCAGCAGTTCCAGTTTCTCCAGCATTTTCACACGGCTCTGTACCTGCAAGGTCTTCGAGTACGTCCCCTTGAAACGTTCGATAAACTCCTTCGTCTCGGCGATGAACTTCTGCTGCTCATCGTACGCCTTTTGTTGCTGTTCGCGGCGTTCCTTGCGCAGTTGGAGATATTGTGAGTAGTTTACTTTGTAGTCGTAGATGCGCCCCATCGTCACTTCGATGGTGCGGGTCGTGATGTTGTCGACAAACTTGCGGTCGTGGCTGATGACAATTACCGCCTTGCCGTTATTGATCAGGAAATCTTCCAGCCATTGGATAGACTCGATGTCGAGATGGTTCGTCGGCTCGTCGAGCAGCAGCACGTCCGGTTTCTGCAACAGCAACTTCGCCAACTCGATGCGCATCCGCCATCCGCCACTGAAATCACTCGTCTGACGTCCGAAGTCTTCCCGGCGGAAACCGAGTCCGAGCAACGCTTTCTCTACATCCTCCTCGTAGTTCGTGGCGTCGATTGAATAATACTTCTCGCTTAGGGAGGACACTTCCTCGATCAGAGCCATATAACTGTCGCTTTCGTAGTCCGTCCGTGTTTCCAACTCCTTGTTCAGTTTCTCGATTTGCGCTTCCATCTCGTGCAGATGCGCGAAAGCCTGTGCCGTTTCGTCGAACACCGTGCGTCCGTCCTCCGTCATCAAGTGTTGGGGCAGATAGGCCACCACGCACTCTTTCGGTGCAGAGACCTTGCCGCGTGTAGGTTGCCTCACGCCTGCCAGAATCTTGAGCAGTGTACTTTTTCCCGCTCCGTTTTTCCCCATCAGGGCGATGCGGTCTTTTTCATTAATAACGAAAGAGATATCACTAAATAAAGTCGTGCCGCCAAATTCTACGGCCAGTCCGTCTACAGAAATCATATTATTCTTTTAAATTGAGGCGCAAAGATAGCGAAATATATGAATATTTTTTATATCTTGCGGGCTGAAATAGGATATTAACTTGTTGAGACAGGATATAAGCTTGTTGAAATAGGATGTTGGCTTAAAAAGATATAGATGGAAAATAATATACTAAACAATATGGAAGGTACGCAAACATATGAATTCAGACCGCTTATACTTGTGGCTGAAGACGACGACAGTAACTTTAAACTGATTAAAGCGATCATAGGTAAAAAATGTGATATCATGTGGGCACGGAACGGAGAAGAAATGGTAAATTTATTTCAAACACACGGGGAAGATGCCAAAGCGATGTTGATGGACATTAAAATGCCGCTGATGAATGGGCTGGAAGCGACGAAAATTATTCGTGAGTCCAACACTACGATTCCCATTATCATGCAGACTGCCTACGCTTTCAGTTCGGATAAGGAAAATGCGATGAAGGCGGGAGCTACGGAAGTGCTGGTGAAGCCGATTACGCTAGGGGTTCTTCGCGGTACACTGAGTAAATATCTGCCCGATTTGCAGTGGTAAATGAATAATAAAACACAGATTAACGCAAATTATCATAGAAAAGATTCTATAAGTCATTGATTAATATGTCAATTGAATATCAATTGACATATTAATTGAAATGAATTAGTCAAGACTTGGAGTCTGTTTAAATAATCTATGCTAACTTGCGTTAATCTGCGTTTTGATATATCCCCCCCCTTTTTTTGAGGGGGGAGAAATCAGTTCTTATGGTTGAGAGCCGGATGCATCATCGTCAGTAGTAATAGGTTCAACCCACGTTTCATCGTCATCCCATCCGGTGCGGCGGAAGCCTTTGATGGTGTACGTTTTGCCTTCCAGCGTATATTTCACTTCGATGCCGTCCGCTTTTCCGTTTGTCGGAGTCGTAACGCTTTCTAAAGTGACTTTTCCGGAAGTGACTGTAAATTCCCCTACGGGAGTCGTTCCGTCGGCAACCATATTGCCTGCTGTCCCGTTAAAGGTGAGTTCTTCCACATTACAACTGATTTTGCCTAGAATACCTTGTTTGAAAAGACTTGTATTCGGCAACTTGATCCACAACTTGTCCTTATCATTATCCGCTGTATTGTACAGATACATATAAGTTCCGTAGACGTTGTATGATTCGTCATCGTCCTTTGTTGTGCTCATAACCAGTTCCTCATTGTTCTCGTCCAGCACTTTGACGTAATATTGTCCGCTCAGCGGGTATATAGGGGCAAACTCCTGCTCATAGTCTCCATAAGTGTCGCATGACACGAAAGTGACCATTGCGAACATCAGGACTAATAAATAATTAATAGGTTTCATGTATATATCCTTTCTTTCTATTGTTCAATATCCTTATTATTTTTTATGCCACCACAGCGGTTCGGTAATTGCCGGAACTTTCGTAGGCGCATTCGTATTATAGTCCAATGACTCTTTTGAGTAGATGAAGCGGTGAGCAAACTGACCCTTAGCTAACGAACTGTTGGGGTTATATGCCAGTGTACCCAAAACGTAATCATCCGGATCACCGTCTGTTGTGTACTCGCTGACTTCCGGAATACCGGTGCGGTTGATATCGAACCATGCATCCCAAGCCTGGCAACGGGTGCTGGCAATCCATTTTTGGGTAAGGATACATTTCAGCATACTTTCTTCGTCGGTGTCTTGGAATTCGTAAGGTTTTCCAACTGCAATAAATTCATCGATTTCATTGTCATGGTTCCATCTAGCGAAAGAGAGTTCAACAGCATCGTCATAGTGAGTCTTTGCATTACCTTTGTCTCCTAACCGTGCATAGCATTCCGCCAACAGGTATTCGGCTTCGGCCGCTGACATATAATAAACAGGATCGGTAGCACCGATTACGGCACGCGAAGTTGTTGAAATGCTATATGTGCTGGAAGTTCTGTTCCCATAAGGAATCGCTCTGTATTCGGTTCTATCCGATGCGGCAGTCATTTCGTAAAAGTCTCCGATGCGCGGATCGTCATATTCGGCTAGATAATTATACAACGTCGTACAAGCGCGTACATTATTTGTCGTATTCAACTGTCGGCGGTCATTCTCATAGAACGGATTGGACTTATTTACGACGTCCTCGAAGCAGTGTACCGTTGCGTCGTCTTCCAGAAAGTCACCGGCAGCGAGCAGGGTTTGTATCTCCGCCTTGTTCGTGTCAAAGTCTCTCATGAGCAACTTCAACTTTAAAGTTTTGGCAAATCTGATCCATTTCGCGATATCCCCGTCATAGATATAATCTTCCACGTTCATGGTTTTCAGACCTTTGGCAGAGGCTTCCGCTTCCTTGTCGATTGCGTCGTCCAGCATTTTGATAATGCCGGGATAAACCACCGTTTTACTATCATCGTATTTGCAGTTCTGACCTTTCAGAGCTTCGGTGAAAGGAATATCTCCATAAGCGTCGGTGAGCACGTGATAAGTAAACGCGGTCATGATTTTTCCGACCACCCAATAGTTCCACGCACCTTCCTCTTCTGATTTCTTGATAACGAGATCGAGATCAGGCAAAACGTCCGCGTACGGAATTCTCCACAGACGGAGGTCGCTGGAAGAAGTCATCGCATAGTTGACCAGCGTGATATATTGGCTGGATGACGGATTCTGCGTGTAGTGCTGTGACCACATAGAACCGTAGAGTTGGTACAAATACCCCATTACGGCAGCCGAGCCGGTGAATGCGGACGGCAGTAACGTCGTTACCGTCACTTGTGATTCGTCCGGATAATTCGGATTCTTGTTGACGTCCAGATAGTCCTCGCAAGAGGTGAACGTGCCGGACAGGATGGCGCTTAATACACCTATATATAAATACTTGAATTTTTTCATCTTCGATCGTTTTTTTTAGAATACAACTTTAATACCTCCACCTATATTGCGCGTAGAAGGCAAGGCGGCAAATTCTCCCAGTTCGGAAGCGATATCGTTACCGAAAGTTGTGGTTTCCGGGTCTACGTAATTGTTAGCTTTCGGAGTCCACATAAAGAGGTTGCGTCCGATCAGGCTCAGGTCTAGCTGCTGGATACCCAGTTTGGAAATCCATGCTTTCGGGAATGAGTAAGACAAGACCAGTTCCCTCAGTTTCACATAACCTTTCGGGATGATGAAGTTCTCGAACTGGCTGTCCGAGTAAGAGTCGCTGTAATAACTGCTCATGTTGTCGCTGGTCACGGGACGGTTGTTTTCGGCGTAGCCTCCGTCCTTGAGGGCGATTACGGAGTTGGGCACGACGAACGGTTCGCGGTTGTTGAACAGCGAGCGGGTAGTGTTGCCGACGAAGTGCATCAGCTGTGCGGTGTAGGAGTACATATAACCGCCTTTACGCCAGTCGGCCACAGCGGAAAGGGTGAATCCTTTGTAGCTCACGCGGGTGTTGAAACCCATATTGAAGTCGGGAGCGGACGAACCGATCGTCTTCATTTCGCTGTTGCTGGTAGTCGGGATACCGTTGGCGTCGACAATCACTTTGCCGTAGTAAGGGCTGTTCTCGTCCTGTACGGTAGCGAGGGCGGGCACTTGGAAGATTCCGAGCGGTTCGCCGACTTTGGCAACGAAGTTAGCGCTGTAAGCCGTTTTCAATACGTATTCGGTCACAGGCTTGTCCCCCTCGTTCCACAACTTGTTCACCTTGCTCCAGTTCTTGCTGAAGGTGACTCCCAAGTCCCATTCCACCTCTTTGGTGCGGATTGGAGTCAGGTTGAGGGCGATTTCGATACCTTTGTTGGAAATTTCGCCAACGTTGCGCACGGCACTGGTGTAGCGTGTTTCCGGGGCGACGTCTGCCGCGATGATCTGGTTTTTGGTCAGCTTGTCGTAGTAGGCGAAGTCAATGCCGATGCGGTTGCTGAGGAAGTTGGCGGTCAAGCCCAATTCCCATTCGGAAGTCTTCTCCGGTTTCAGGTTGTTGTTGGGCTGGCGGTTGTATTCGGTCAGTCCCAGCGCCCCGTTCAGCGGAGTGTCCAGATAGCCGTAGCCAGATGAAATATGATCGGGGATGTAGTATGCCAGCGTTCTGTACACGTCGGCGTCGTTACCCGTCTGTCCCCATGCGGCGCGCACTTTCAGGAAGTCTATCACGTTGTTTTTCAGCGAGGGGAACATATCGGTCAGGATGACGGACGTGTTGATTCCTCCGTAGAAGAAACTGTTGTGGTGGATGGGCAGTGTAGATGACCAGTCGTTGCGTCCGGAAAGGTTGACAAACCAGAAATTCTTATACCCGAATTCCACCTGTGCGAAGGCTCCGATTGTTCTGCGCAAATCGCTGTAATTGGTGCTGACGGGCTTGTCGGTTCCGTTCTGCAGATTGTACCATCCTTCCATGAACAGCCCTTCGAGAAACGATTTCAGATAAGACGATTTCCGTTGGTTGAGGTTCCATCCCGCCGTACCTCCGAGAGTGATGTCCGTGCCGATATTGTAGTTGGCGCTCAGGAAGAGGGTTGCGTCGATCTGGTCGTAATTGTCGGTACGTTCGGTATAAGTACCCTTTTCTTCGGATTTGCCTCCGATGCTGCTGTACGAATTGTCGGCGTACGTCAGTTTCGCTGTGCGCAGCTTCTGGCGGGAGTTGGTGAAGTCCCCTCCGAGACGTCCTACGGCCTTCAGACCGGGAATGACCTCGTAAGACAATTCCAGCTTACCGTAGATGCGGTCGTCCTGATAGTTGTTCTTATTGTTGGCGAGTACCCAGTAAGGGTTCTGCGCGTACCACGTGTAATAGTTGTCTCCGTTGAACCGTTCGTCGTTGAAATCCTTCATGACGGAATAGTCGATGTCCACCGGGTGCTGTATCAGTTCCTGCTGCATGGTGGCTCCCGCGTTTCCTTGTCCGGCGGCGGCTTTCGTCATGTCTTTGCGGATATACGTGATGCTGGCGTCGGCGGCGAACTTGCCGAATTTCATGTTGCCGCGGAATGACAGGGTGTTACGTTCGTATTTGTCGGCATTGTTGGGCAGCACACCGTTAGAGGAGGTGTTGCCGTAAGAAAGCATCAAGCCCATCTTTTCGTTGCCGGTGCGGACGCTGATGTTGTTGTTCATCTCGAATCCGGTGGTGTAGAAGTTGCGGAGATTGTCTTTCACGAACGAGTAGTGCTTTTTCATCGGGGTAGTCAGTTTGCTGGAGCCCCATTCGTTGAGCCGACCGTCCAATGCAGGTCCCCACGATCCGTTCTCGCTTCTGTCCCACGTTCCCCAGCCTTGTCCGAACTTGTCCTGTTCCTGCGGCACGCGGAGCACGTTGGAAGCCATGAAAGAACCGTCGTACGAAACGGTCAGTTTCTCTTGTTTGGCGCGTTTGGTGGTGATCATCACTACACCGTTGGCGGCACGCGAGCCGTAGAGGGCGGTGGCTGAGGCACCTTTCAGTACGGTGACGGATTCCACGTCGTCGGGGTTGATGTCGTTTGCCCCGTTACCGAAGTCGATAGCGTCGCCGGCCGCGATGACACCGTTGCCCTGGTCGTTGGAGAGGCTGGTGTTGTTGGACATCGGCACGCCGTCGATGACGTATAGCGGCTGGTTGCTGGAGAAAGAGGAATAACCGCGCACGATTACTTTCTGTGAGCTACCGGCTGTTCCGGAGCTGGAAATGTTTACACCGGCTATTTTTCCGGAAAGTCCGGACATCACGGAACCTGACTTGGCTGCGACCAAATCGTCATTTTTCACTGTAGAAGCGGCATAACCCAGTATTTTCTCACTTCTTTTGATACCTAAGGCGGTAACGACCACCTCGTCCAGCGCCTTCGCGTCCGAACGCAGCACGATGTTTAAAATCCCTTCCTTGATTGTCACTTCCTGGGGGATCATTCCCACATAAGAAACGCGTAAAGTTTTGGAGGAGCTTGGTACGTTGCTGATTGTAAATTTACCGTCAATATCGGTGATTGTACCAAGAGTGGTGCCATTGACTAATACTGAAGCACCTACGACAGGCTGTCCATCTTCTTCGGATGTTACCAATCCGGTCACTTTGGATGTCTGCGCTGTCGCCAGACCTATGCCTATAAATAGGAAGGTCATGAAGAACATCAATTTTCTTTTCATAAATTCTCTCTTAAGTTAAACTAAAAACACATTCTCTCTAACAGGATGCAAAGATAATACAAATTATAATAATCTAAGAAAAGTAATGCGTTTTTAACTAAATGCTGTCATATTGAAAGTGAATTTTGGATTTGATGTAGGAGTTTGAAATGTTGTATAGATTATTTGCTTGCTTTTAGATTATTTGACGTGTCATAAAGAAAGCGCTGCGAACGTTTGTTTTGATAATAAAATATCATTGATCCTGCAAAATGGGTGGCTTTTTATTATTTTAGCTCCTTCCCCTCACCATTTACATGCAGACGCCGTAAAGAGTAGATTATTGTTTGTGGAAAAATGAAGCTGGCTCGCTTAGTATTTGTAAGTGAAGAGATGAAAAAATCCCCCTTACTATTACCTTAATCCGTTGTGATATTAAGAATGGTAAGGGGGGATTTTTTTGTGGAGAAATCAGATCAGTCGGTCTCGATCTGGAACTTACGGCTTACTTTCATTAGATTGATGGTGTAAGTCACCACGTTTTGGGCTTCCTGAACCATCGTCAGGTATACCATGCTGACGCGGATACTTCCCGACTGGCTTTGGATGCGCTGCAGTTCTTTACGTTTCAGCAGCGAGAGTTGTCCGTTAAGGTCGTTGGCGCGGCGGATTTCTTCTTCCATGTTATTGTAATCGTTGTTTTCCAGTTTTCTGCGACATTGCTGGATCAGGTAAGTGATGTCTTCGGCCGCGTCGCTGAATTCGCCTTTTTGGATAGCGTCCAATGGGTTGAAGTTGTTGTCGATGTGCTCCAGACACGGTTCGCAGAGACGGGAAATGCTGTACACCAGTTCGCTGGCGAAGTCGTTGCCCTGGTAGTAGTAAAGCCCTTTTTCGAGCACGGTGTTGTTGTCGAGACGGCACATGGCGACGGTTCCGGTACGCTTCATCTGCTTGACGAGCTGTTTCTCGAATTTGGTGGAGCCCATCGCGCGACGCAATCCCCGCAGGTTCTCGTGGAGGAAGGAGGTGACGGTGAGTTCGAAGTTCGTTTCCGCGTATTCCAACACTTTGCCGAGCTCTTCGCGGGTGTGCTTGCGCATCAGTTGCAGAGCTTCTTCGCTGTCGGTGGTCTGCATCAGTTGTTTCAGGGTCTCGTTGCCTTGCTCTTTCGCTTTGCGTTTCTTGTACATCACTTGGCTGCGTATCAGGATGAACACGGCGATGCCGATAAGGGCGATGATGGAAATGTTTCCTCCGTAGTGAAGTACGAGGGCGACGAAGAAGCAGATGGTGAAGGCGGCTCCGGCGGTGATGAACCAGCCGCCGATGACGCTCAGTACGCCTGTGATACGGTAAACGGCGGAGTCACGTCCCCAGGCACGGTCGGCCAGTGAGGTTCCCATAGCTACCATGAAGGTGACGTAGGTGGTGGAAAGGGGAAGTTTCAGTGATGTTCCCAAAGCGATGAGCAGGCCTGCCAGCACGAGGTTGACGGAGGCACGGACGAGGTCGAACGCTGCGCCGTCGGCTATGATGGCTTCGTCTTTGCGGAAGCGGGTGTCGAGCCATTTCTTGGTGCTGTTCGGAGTGATTCGTGAGATTCCGTTGGCGAGCGTCATGCTGAAACGGACGATTGTACGGGCTATCGGGGTGCTTCCGAAGGTTTCTTCGCCTTCGTCTTGGCGGGAGAGGTCGACGGAGGTCTTGATAACGGCGTGCGCCTTTTTGGAGGTGCAGAGTGCGTAGACCATGATTGCTCCGGCTCCGATCAGGAAGTACCACGGGGTTTTGGCGGGTCCTAGCAGGGAGGTCATCAGGAAGTTGTCCGGGTTGCCCGATCCGTTGGCGGTGTAGTCTATGAAGGAGGAGAAACCGGCGAGGGGAACGCCGATGAAGTTGACGAGGTCGTTGCCGGCGAAAGCGAGGGCGAGGGCGAAGGTGCCCATCAGCACGACTACTTTGAAGACGTTGACTTTCAGCCAGTGGAGGACTTGCATCAGCAGGGTGAAGAATACGAAGAACACGGTGATGAGCGGCAGGGTGTTGTCTTGTATCCAGTGTTTGTTTTCGGGTGTCATGAAGGAGCTGTCTTTCAGCCCTTTGATGAGCATGAAGTAGATGATGGAGGTGGCGGCGATGCCTCCGAAGAGGGCTATGCTGTACTTCATCTTTTTGGTGTAGTTGAAGGTGAATATCACACGGGCAATCCACTGCACAAGCATTCCGAAGAAGAAGGCGATGGCTACGGATACGAAGATTGCCATGATGACGGAAAGGGCTTTGTCGGTGTTGATGAGGTCGCCCAGCGCGAGGGTGTCGCTGTTGTGTACTTTGATGAGCGCGAGGGCGAAGGTTCCTCCAAGTAGCTCGAAGACTAGTGAAACGGTGGTGGAGGTGGGCATGCCCATTGAGTTGAAGACGTCGAGAAGCACTACGTCGGTCAGCATGACGGCAAGCAGGATGCACATGATTTCGGCAAAGTAGAAGTGCTCGGGCTGGTAGATGCCGTGACGGGCTATGTCCATCATCCCGTTGGACAGGGAGGCGCCGATGAAAATGCCGACACCGGCTATAAACAGGATGGTCTTGAACGATGCGGCTTTGGCGCCTACCGCGGAGTTCAGGAAGTTGACCGCGTCATTGCTCACGCCGACAATGAGGTCGAACACGGCAAGGACGAACAGGAAAATGAGGATGCATAAGTAAATTGTCTCCATAAATGTATGTATGTAGTATGTAATTTCGGCCGCAAAGGACGGAATTCGAGGTTGCAGGGAAATGTCATAGATGTTACATTTGTGTTACAATCTTCTTTCTTTTGTCTTGAAACAAAAGAAAGAAGCAAAGAAAAATTCAAGGCTTACTTTTTTCTCCTACTCGCTTCCTGCACTCCGCTGAAGGGCAGAAACTCGCTTCGCTCAAACAGTCTGCCCTTCTTTACGCTCCGTTACGGGAGCTCGCTTGACGGAGAAAAAAGTAGGCCGGGGGAAACCATGCGGATGGGGTGGGGAGGAGACGGGGCATGGTGCTGGTCTTTGGGGTTGCTGGGTGTTGTTGGGCATGGCTGGGGTGGTTTTTGGGGGGACTGGGTGTTATTGGGGCATGGCTGGTTGCTCTTTGGGTTGCTGGGTGTTATTTGAACAAAGCCAGTTATATAGGGTGTATTGTGCTCGGATGGCGGGGGTTCCGGGTGTTCTTTTTTTGAATATGTTTTGTAGCTTTGCGTCTACTCGGCAGGCTTTTTGGTTGTCGGCGAGTTGGATGGTAAGCATTTCGATCAGGCTGTTGCGCAGGTCGGGGTCGAGGACGGGGGTGATGGCCTCGATGCGGCGGTAGAGGTTGCGACGCATCCAGTCGGGTGAGCCCATGAAGACTTTGGGATTGCCACAGTTGCCGAAGTACCAGATGCGGGCGTGTTCCAGGAAGCTGTCTACGATGCGGGTGATGCGGATGTTGCGGCTGTACGGCTGGTCGGGGATGAGGCAGCAGATTCCGCGAATGATAAGGTCTATCTGCACACCGTGTTCGGAGGCTTCGTAGAGGCGGTCGATCATGGTGGGGTCTTGAAGGGCGTTCATTTTTAGGATGATGCGGGCGGGTTTGCCTTGATCGGCTAGGGCAATCTCACGGTCGATGAGGCGGTTCAACTCTGGGATGAGGTTGAAACGGGCGACAAGGAGGGTGGTGAACTTCGGGGCTTCTTTGCCTTGAAGGGTGCGGAAGAGGTTGTAAAGGTCGTTCACTATTTCTTTGCGACAGGTGAATAGTCCGCAGTCGGCATAAAGTGTGGCGGTTTTCTCGTTGAAGTTGCCGGTGCTGATGTAGGCGTAGCTGGGGATTTTCTCACCGTTCAGCCCACGACGGCGGATAAGGGCTACTTTGGCGTGCACTTTCAGCCCGGGAATGCTGTATATGATTTTTATGCCGGCGGCTTGCATCATTTCGGCCGTGGCTAGGTTGTTCTCTTCGTCGAAACGAGCTTTCAACTCTACAAATACTGTGACTTTCTTGCCGTTCTGGGCTGCGGCTATCAGGGTGTTGATGACGGCGGAGTTCTCCGCCACACGGTATTGCGTCACCATGATTTCACGGGTTTCCGGATTGTGCACGGCTTCGTAAAGGAAGTGGATGAAGTGCTCGAAGGAGTGATAGGGGTAATAGAGCAGCAGGTCTTTCCGGGCGACGTAGTTGAAGATGGATTCTTTTTCGTCAAGGATGGTGAGTTTCATCGGCTTCGGCTTTTCGGGGCTGTGGAGTGACTTGCTGCCGGAATTAGGGGACGATTTATCATTGCTAGGAAGTGATTTACCTGTACTAAGAAGTGATTTGCCTGTACTAGGAAGTGGTTTGCCTGTACTAGGAAGTAGTTTGCCTGTACTAGGAAGTGACTTGTTGGGGTTGGGGAGATGGCGCAGGTCTTCCAGGTTCAGGTGTTTGTCGCCGGGAACGAGTTCGTCGCGGTGAATGTGAAACGCGTCTACGAGAAAATCCAGAAAGTCGTGCGGCATGGCACGGTCGTAGACGAAGCGGCAGACGTCTCCTATTTTACGCTTCTTTACTTTCTTCTTGAGCTGGGCTACGAGGTCGGCACTGCTGGCGGTGTCGTCAATTAATATGTCGGCGTCACGGGAGATTTTTATACTATAACACGACTCGACATCATAACCGGGAAAAATTAGATTGAGGTTCGCCTTGATGATGTCTTCGACAAACATCAGGTAATGATTTTTTTCATGACACGGCAACTCGATGAAACGGGGGACTTTTGCGTAGGGCTGCTTCATCACGAAGTAAAGAGGAGGACGGGAGGATTCGAGGATAGGGAATCCTTTTTCTTCTATTCCTTCTTTTGCTTCTATATCTTCTCTTTCTTCCTTTCTTTCTCTTGCTGATTTTATTGCTCTTTCTTCTATATCTTCTCTTGTTTCTCTTGCTTCTATTTTTTCTCTTGCTTTTCCTTTTTCTCCTTCTTTTCTTTCTTCTTTCGGATAGAGTCGGATAGCGAGATAGAGTCGGTTATCTCGTAAGAAAGAGACGATTTTGTCTTTGGAAACGGGTACGGGTTGCAGGTAGGGGAAGATTTCTTCTTTGAAGAAGTCTTTGATAAACTGCTGATGGAACGGTTCTACATGGCTGTCTTGATAAAAGATGATGTGGTTCTTTTGTAGGGCAGGCAATATTTTTTGTTCGTAGATGCGCACACGGTCATCTAGTTGCCGGTTGACTTCCCTGTTGATTTCCTCTACCAGTTCGCGGGCGGATTGTACGCTTTCTTCATCACTTTCCGTTGCGCCGGAAGCAACAGCTTTGTGGTCTGCTACACGGATTTTATAAAATTCTTCGAGGTTGGAAGAGTAGATGGAAATAAAGTTGATGCGTTCGTAAAGGGGGAGACGCTCGTCCAAAGCCTCCAGCAACACGCGGTAGTTGAACGATAGCCAGCTGATATCTCGCTTGAAATATTTATATTTGTTTTCCATGTGCTTTAAGATTTTTCCAAATATAACACCTTTATAGGATTAAACAAAAAAATAAAGATGAAAAACAAGAATCCTATTCTTTTGTTTGTATGAATATAGCAGGATGAAGGATAAATTGATGAAATAAATTGTTTATTGAGGATTAATTCGTATTTTTGCATAAAAATGAAGCCGTTAAAACGATGACAATTAAGAAATTTAAATCGAAAGAGGAAGCGGTAAAAGCTATTAAAGAGGCTGCTACACGCAAACGTATTTGGACTGAACAGGTTCAAAGCGGACGCTCTGTGTCTGAATTGAAGGACAAGGATTTCAAGTTGGTTAAGTTCTGCTGATGTATTGCCTTTCCATAGAACAGATTAACCGAATCTCACCTTACAAAGTAGAAATTGCAAGCGATGGTAACTCACTGCTATTCCATACCCGATATGGATTGGTGTATGAGGTGGGGTTTGTGGAGGATTATACTTTCTTTGATAAAAATACTTATCAGTTTTTTATTGTAGAGAAGAATGGAAGTCGTTTTCTCAAAGATCCACTGGTGAAAGAAACTGTATGGGCTATTATTGAGGTGTTCTTTCGGGAGAACAGTAATGTTTTGCTCTATGTTTGTGATACATCGGATGGTAGGCAGGCTAGTCGTGACCGATTGTTTGATATTTGGTTTTATGAATATGAAAAACAGGAGGAATATATACATTTGACTGCCAAAGTGGAATCGGATTCGATTTATTATTTTGCTTCTGTGATATTAAAAATAACTCATCCTCATTTGGATGAGATAAAAGAGGCTTTTGACGTTTTTACGGAGGATATGAAAGATAAACTTTCTTAAGGAGATATGATAAGAATTGGATTATTATCCGATACCCATGCTTATTGGGATGAGAAATACCTGGAGTATTTTGAGCCGTGCGACGAGATTTGGCATGCCGGCGATATCGGTTCGGTGGAAGTGGCGGAGAGGTTGGCGGCGTTCCGTCCTTTCCGGGCAGTCTACGGAAATATTGACGGACAGGCTATCAGGAAGCTGTATCCGCAGGTGAACCGTTTTACGGTGGATGACACCGAAGTGCTGATAAAACACATAGGAGGCTATCCGGGTAAGTATGATCCTTCGATAATCGGAAGTCTGATGACACGCCCGCCTAAGTTGTTCATTAGCGGGCATTCTCATATATTAAAGGTGAAGTACGACAAGACGTTGGATATGTTGCACATCAATCCCGGAGCTGCGGGGATGTCAGGATTTCATAAAGTGCGTACATTGGTGCGCTTTGTCATCGAGCGGGGGACGTTTAAGGACTTGGAAGTTATCGAGTTGGCGGATAAATAATTTTTCATATTATTTTTGTCATCTCGGATTTCTTTCCGACCTTTGCACTCAGTTTATGAATAACGAAGACGAACATGAAGGGAATTATTCTTGCCGGTGGTAGTGCCACTCGCCTCTATCCGCTTTCTAAAGCGATCTCCAAACAGATAATGCCTGTCTACGACAAGCCGATGATTTACTATCCGCTGTCTACACTGATGTTGGCGGGGATTCGTGAGATTTTGATCATCTCAACTCCGCGTGACTTGCCGATGTTCCGCGATTTGCTGGGGACGGGTGAGGAATTGGGTATGTCTTTCTCTTACAAAGTGCAGGAGCAGCCTAACGGGTTGGCGCAGGCTTTCGTGTTGGGAGCCGATTTCCTGAATGGAGAACCGGGCTGCTTGATTCTTGGAGATAATATGTTTTACGGGCAAGGTTTCTCCGCCATGCTTCGCCGGGCTGCCAATATAGAGAAGGGAGCTTGTATATTCGGCTATTATGTGAAAGACCCTCGCGCGTACGGCGTGGTGGAATTTGACGAACAGGGAAAGGTTATTTCGCTGGAAGAGAAACCGGCAGTGCCGAAAAGCAATTACGCTGTTCCCGGATTGTATTTTTATGATGCCACCGTGACGGAAAAAGCGGCGGCTCTTCGACCCTCAGCACGTGGAGAATACGAAATAACAGACCTCAACCGCCTGTATCTGGAAGAAGGCACTTTGAAAGTGGAACTTTTCGGACGCGGATTCGCGTGGTTGGATACGGGAAACTGTGACAGTTTGCTGGAGGCGTCCAACTTTGTTGCCACCATCCAAAACCGACAAGGTTTCTATGTCAGTTGTATTGAAGAGATAGCCTGGCGTCAGGGGTGGATTCCGAACGAACAACTGCTGCTGCTGGGACAACGCCTCGAAAAGACCGAGTACGGCAAATATTTGATAGAACTGGCGAAACAATCCTAAAATCAACATAAAAAGTAAAATATGAAAACTTATCTAGTGACCGGTGCCGCAGGTTTTATCGGTGCAAATTACATCAAATACATCTTAGCGAAGCATAGCGATATAAAAGTCGTGATATTGGATGCATTGACGTATGCAGGTAACTTAGGGACAATTGCGAAAGACATTGACAATGAACGTTGTGTCTTTATCAAAGGTGATATCGGGAGCCGCGACGTGGTAGACAGCCTATTTGCTGAATATCGCTTTGATTATGTGGTGAATTTCGCTGCCGAAAGTCATGTTGACCGTAGTATTGAGAATCCGCAACTGTTCCTGATAACCAATATTTTAGGAACACAGAACTTGCTGGATTGCGCACGCCGCGCATGGGTGATGGGTAAGGATGAACAAGGATACCCCACTTGGAGAAAAGGAGTGCGTTATCATCAAGTGTCTACCGACGAGGTGTATGGCTCGCTGGGAGCCGAAGGGTATTTTACGGAGACAACTCCGCTCTGCCCTCATAGCCCGTACAGCGCATCCAAGACGAGTGCGGATCTGTTTGTGATGGCTTATCACGACACTTATAAAATGCCGGTAACGATTACCCGTTGCTCCAACAATTACGGACCGTATCATTTCCCGGAAAAACTGATTCCGTTGATTATCAAGAATATACTTGAAGGAAAACATCTGCCTGTCTATGGCGATGGAAGTAATGTGCGCGACTGGCTTTATGTGGAAGACCACTGTAAAGCTATCGACCTTGTTGTGCGTGAAGGACAGGAAGGCGAGGTGTACAACGTGGGTGGGCATAACGAGAAGACAAACCTCGAAATCGTGAAGTTGACAATTTCTACTATTCATCGGCTGATGACGGAACATCCGGAATATCGCCAGGTGCTCAAGAAACGGGTGAAAGATGAGAACGGGGAGATTTCCATCGATTGGATCAACGAAGAACTGATTACCTTCGTCAAAGACCGTTTGGGACATGACCAACGTTACGCCATTGACCCTACAAAGATAACAAACGCACTGGGCTGGTATCCCGAAACGAAATTTGAAGTCGGCATCGTGAAAACCATCGAGTGGTATCTGAACAACCAAACTTGGGTGGAAGAAGTGACCAGCGGAGATTATCAGGGATATTACGAAAAGATGTACGGAAAGTAGATTAAAAGAACTGATTAAATGGGGAATGATCTCGTTTTCAAAGAATCATCCCGATAGCTAAAAGAATTCCCATAAACAGCATATTACGTGAGGTCTCGCCTAATATGCTGTTTAATTTTTTACCGCTGTGTATTTTTACCATTCGCCTCCAGGTGAGGACGTGGGGAACCAGGTAAAGTTGTGGAAGAAGGGCAGCGTAAATATGTCCTTCGCGTAAGAAATATAGGCAGAGTAGGGAAGCCGAAATGCCTAGCAGCAGATAGAAATAGCGTCCGAACTTCTCACCGAAACGGACGATGACGGTCCGTTTTCCGCTACGTGCATCCGCTTCGCGGTCTCGATAATTATTGACAACTAACAGTGTGTCGATTAATAGTCCGCAAATGATGGAGGCGATGGTGACATCCGGTGTCCACGTCAGTGCCTGCACGTAGTAAGTTCCGCCTACGGGAACAAATCCGAAGAAAATGATGACTAACACGTCTCCCCAACCGTTGTAGGAGAGGGGATAAGGTCCGGTAGTGTAAAGGAAGGCGAATAATACACAAAGCGCTCCTATGATGATCAACTCCCATCCGGCAAAAAGTAATAGCGTGCAGCCGATCAGGCAGGCAAGTGTGACGGTAACGGCAATTCCGGTTTTCATTGCCTGCGGTGAGATCCATCCTTGTGCGCAAGCACGTTCGGGACCCAACCGGTCTTCACGGTCGGTTCCTTTGAGGAAGTCGAAAAGATCGTTGATGAAATTCGCGGCTATTTGCATCAGACCGGCAAACAGGCAGCAGACAAGGGCAGGCAACCAATGGAAACGTCCGTCCATTGCCGCCAGGGCTGTACCGATTAAAACCGGAGTGATAGCTCCTGTGAGAGTCTTAGGTCGTGCGGCTAATAGCCATGCTTTCAGTGAATTACGCTTTACTTCTTCCATGCTTTAATATTTTATAAAGAGTTTTGACGGACAAAGATACATGATTTTTCGTATCTTTGCACCCCTAAAAACTTCAAACTAAGAGAAGATGAAGAAATCTATTTATCCGTTTCTACTGCTGACGCTGCTTTTACTTGTTTCCTGCAAGTCGAAAAAGAGGATGGTAGCAACCTTGCCGCGTCCTGTTTTGAACACAGACTCCATTGTTGCGGATACGTCCAACGTCATAGCCGGACTGTTTGCTCCGGACCACTCGCAACTCAAAGATCTGAACGTTTCGAAAGGCAGGAAACGCAGAGCCAAGAAAGATAAATCTTCTGCTGATGCATATAAATCGGAGGATTGGGTACTTCGCGGTACGAAAATAACTTCTTCCGAAGTGGACGTTTCCTCCGTCTATTCAGGGGTGGATCGTGTCGTGAAATATGACTTTACCCACCGGGACGTTCCCGAAGCCTTCGAGGGTTTTCGCATCGCTTTTATCTCCGATTTGCATTATAAGAGTTTGTTGAAAGAGAAAGGGCTGAATGATTTGGTTCGTCTGCTGATTGCCCAAAAAGCGGATGTACTCTTGATGGGCGGCGATTATCAGGAAGGTTGTGAGTATGTAGATCCTTTGTTTTCGGCGCTTGCACGGGTGAAGACACCGATGGGGACCTACGGGGTGATGGGGAATAACGATTACGAGCGTTGTCATGACGAGATTATCCGCACGATGAAGCATTATGGAATGCATCCGTTGGAACACGAAGTGGACACACTCCGCAAGGACGGTCAGCAAATTATCATTGCCGGTGTGCGCAATCCTTTTGACTTGGGGCAGAACGGAAAGTCCCCCACGTTAGCCCTTTCTCCCAGAGATTTCGTTATCATGCTGGTGCATACTCCGGACTATGTGGAAGATGTTTCTGTAGCCAATACAGATCTCGCTTTGGCAGGGCATACGCATGGCGGACAAGTACGTGTGTTCGGGATTGCTCCGGTGTTAAACTCGAATTACGGCACACGTTTCCTCACCGGCCTGGCTTATAATTCGGCTAAAATTCCTTTGATTGTAACCAACGGGATCGGAACCTCCCAATTACCGATCCGTATCGGTGCTCCGGCGGAGGTTATAATGATTACTCTGCATCGGTTGAAGGAGTAAGTACACTTTCTATTTGCTCCCACACCTTCGGATGCAGGAAATACCGGACATCCTTTCCCGCCTTCAGCGCCTCACGAATGAATGTGGAGCTGATTTCAAACACTGGGGAATGGACGAGGCGGACAGTTTCCGGCAATTCTTCCGCTGCTACGGGAAAGCCGGGACGGGGGTAAATAATGATGTGGTTCTCTTTAATGATGCGCTCCGACTGAAACCAGCGGTCGAAACGCGCCCAATTGTCCGAACCGATGATGAGGTGAAACTCACGGTCGGGATAGGCTTCGCGCAATTTTTCGAGCGTATATACACTGTAAGAAGGACGGGGAAGATGAAATTCAAAATCCGAAGCACGGAAATGGGGGTAATCGCTGATACACAGTTCTACAAGCCGGAGACGCAGTTCGTCACTCCATAGCTCATCCTGCGTTTTCAGAGGGTTTTGAGGAGTAACCATGAACCAGATTTCATCCAAGCCTTCGTACTCGCAAAGGTAATTGGCCAATGCGAGGTGTCCGATATGAATCGGGTTGAAAGACCCGCTGAATATTCCGGTTTTCAGTCGATGGCTTTTTTTCATTGGTTGCTTCCTTTCATCAGTTCCTTCCTTTCGTTGGGTTCCTTCCTTGTTATAAGCTACTTTTTCCATTGGATTGGTAACTGGAACTCCCTTTTCCAACTTTAGTTTATTTCTCCAGAAACTCCTTAATCACTTTCAGCGTTTCGGCTTTGGCCGTTTCTAGGTTATCATTCACGATGATGCAGTCAAATTGCGGAGCGAAGCTCAATTCATATTCCGCTTTGGCGATGCGGCTTTCTATCACTTCGGGAGTGTCCGTACCTCGTCCTTCCAACCGGCAACGCAATTCCTCCACCGAAGGCGGCTGGATAAATACCGACAACGCACGCTCACCGTAAAACTTCTTGATATTGCATCCGCCTACCACATCAACGTCGAACACAACATTCTGTCCGGCTTCCAATTGCTTTTCCACCTGCTCTTTCAGCGTCCCGTAGTAACGGTCTTTATACACTTCCTCGTATTCCAAAAATTCGTTGTTCTCGATGCGGCTACGAAACTCTTCCGGAGTAAGGAAGAAATATTCCACCCCATGCTGTTCCGTTCCGCGTGGAGGACGGCTGGTGGCGGAGATAGAAAACGCAAGATTCAAATTCTGCGTCAGCAGATAATTGATGATTGTAGATTTCCCCGAACCCGACGGAGCGGAGAATATAATTAATTTGCCAGTCATAGTTAAATTAAGAATGAATAATTAAGAATTAAGGATGAAGGATGAGAGATGAGAGACGTTCGTCTACATCACGTTCAGTACCTGTTCTTTAATCTGTTCCAGTTCATCTTTCATCTGAACCACGATTTTCTGCATTTCGGCATGATTGGACTTGCTGCCCAGCGTATTGATTTCACGTCCCATTTCCTGAGCGATAAATCCCAATTTCTTGCCTTGTCCGTTGCCGCTTTCCAGCGTACTGATAAAATATTTCAGATGGTTGCTGAGGCGTTGTTTCTCCTCGTTGACATCCAGCTTTTCGATATAGTAAATCAACTCCTGCTCCAGACGGTTTTTGTCGTAGTCCACACTCAGCGTCTTTTCGAGAGCGTCTGTGATACGTTCTTTCACCTTTTCCACACGTTCTTTCTCGTAAGGAGTAATCTTTTCGAGCAGGCTTGTGATGTTGGCAATCTTCTCGCGGAACTTCTTTTCCAGTGCAGCCCCCTCCTGTTTGCGGAAATCCACCAGATGTCCGATCGCTTCCGCTACGGCAGCGTGCACCGCTTTCCATTCTTCCTCCGTAAGTTCCTGAATTTCAGTCTTTGTCATCACGTCCGGCATGCGGAGCAATGTCTGAAACCAGTCGGCAGGAAGAGGAATATTAAGATTTTCCGAGATAGCCAGAATCTGTTTGTAGTAGCCCTCCACAAGAGCCTGATTGATAGGAGTAGCGCTTTCCGCCCCCTCTTTCTTCTCGATCCACAGGCTGAAATCCACCTTGCCGCGTTCCAGCACTTTGGAAATCTCGTTACGGATTTCGATCTCTTTTTCACGATAAGCCGGAGCGATGCGAGTGGAAAGATCCATTGCTTTGCTGTTGAGCGACTTGATTTCTACGTTTATCTTTTTATCTGGAAGTTCGGCCGTAGCTTTGCCGTATCCTGTCATCGACTGTATCATATACTTAAAGTTTTGTGCAAAAGTACACGAATATTTTAAGAATTGGAAATAATCATGTAAATTTGCGACAATTTAATAAGCTGATTTTTATGTCGTGTATACTGAATATTGAAACCTCCACCTCCGTTTGCTCGGTGGCAATCAGTGAGGACGGAATGGTTCCGTTTGTGGAAGAAGACCTGAAAGGCCCTTCACACGCCGTTTCTTTAGGAGTTTTTGTCGATGAGGCATTGTCATTTATCGACAGTCATGCTATCCCGTTGGATGCGGTTGCGGTCAGTTGCGGGCCGGGATCTTACACCGGACTCCGGATCGGGGTTTCTATGGCGAAGGGAATTTGTTACGGACGCAACATTCCGTTGATCGGGATTCCGACGCTTGAGGTGCTGTGTGTTCCGGTCTTGCTGTATGAGAATCTTCCCGAAGACGCTTTGCTCTGTCCTATGATCGACGCCCGCCGTATGGAAGTTTATGCAGCCGTTTACGACCGTGCCTTAGATGTGAAGCGTGCCGTTGCAGCTGATATAGTGGACGAAAATTCCTATCTGGAGTTCCTGAACGAACGACCGGTTTATTTCTTCGGTAACGGAGCTGCCAAATGCCGCGAGAAGATAACGCATCCCAATGCGCATTTTATCGACAAGGTGCATCCGTTAGCCAAAATGATGTTCCCGCTTGCAGAGAAGGCAATAGCGAAAGAGGATTATAAGGACGTGGCCTACTTCGAACCTTTCTACCTGAAGGAATTCGTTGCTTCCACACCGAAGAAACTCCTTTGATGAATTGGTGATGAGCAATTAATTAATTAGTTAATTAATGAACGATTAGTTAATGAATGATTGGCAATTAGCAGTAACTTGATTGGCAATTAGCAATAACTTGATAAGCAATAAACAATTAATAATGGACGAAAGTGATTTTCAACTTTCAACTTTTTAAGATTATGCAATATAATACCCAACAGAAAAGAATGCCGCTTCCCGAATACGGGCGCAGCATACAAAATATGGTTGACTATGCGTTGACTATACAAGACCGTGCGGAACGTCAGCGTTGTGCCAACACGATTATAAATATCATGGGCAATATGTTCCCTCATTTGCGTGACGTGCCCGATTTCAAGCATAAACTTTGGGATCATTTGGCCATTATGTCCGGTTTTGAGCTGGACATCGATTACCCTTACGAGATTATCCGCAAAGACAATCTGGTGACCCGTCCGGAACACATACCTTACTCTACTACCCGTATGCGTTACCGTCATTACGGTCACACTTTGGAGATACTGATCAAGAAAGCCATCGAATTTCCCGAAGGAAATGAAAAGAGGAACTTGATAGCCTTGATCTGTAACCACATGAAGAAGGATTACATGGCGTGGAACAAAGACACGGTGGACGACCGGAAGATAGCCGAAGACCTTTATGAACTGTCCGACGGCAAACTCCAGATGACCGATGACATCATCCGCCTGATGGCCGAGCGTTTGAGCCAGAACTACCGCCCGAAGATGAACTACAATAACAATCGTCAGAATAACAAGAGACGATATTAAAAAATTTAATACCCCGAACATCAATGGCTTCATTTGTAATCGAAGGAGGACACCGGCTCTGTGGCGAGATTCATCCGCAAGGTGCCAAAAACGAAGTTTTGCAGATCATCTGCGCTACGTTGCTGACTGAAGAGGAAGTGACGGTGAACAATATACCTGACATTTTGGATGTCAACAACTTGATTCAGCTCTTGCGTGAGATGGGAGTGACGGTTGCAAAGAAAGGCATTGATACTTACAGCTTTAAGGCCGAAAATGTAGACTTGGCTTATCTCGAAAGCGATGAGTTCCTGAAGAAATGTTCCAGCCTGCGGGGTTCTGTCATGCTGATAGGTCCGATGGTTGCCCGTTTCGGCAAAGCGCTGATCTCCAAACCGGGAGGGGACAAGATTGGTCGCCGTCGTCTGGATACCCACTTTGTCGGCATTCAGAATTTAGGGGCAGACTTCCGCTACGATGAGGAGCGTGGAATCTACGAAATTACCGCCAAACAACTTCGGGGCAATTATATGTTGCTGGACGAGGCTTCCGTCACCGGAACAGCCAATATCGTGATGGCTGCCGTACTTGCCAAAGGCACTACCACTATTTATAATGCAGCCTGCGAGCCTTACGTTCAGCAGCTTTGCCGCTTGCTCAACCGGATGGGAGCGAAGATTAGCGGTATCGCGTCCAACCTGCTTACCATCGAAGGGGTGGACAAACTGCATGGCACACAGCACACCGTACTGCCCGATATGATTGAGGTCGGCAGCTTTATCGGTATGGCAGCCATGACGAAAAGTGAAATCACCATTAAGAATGTTTCTTACGAGAATCTGGGAATCATCCCCGAGAGCTTTCGCCGCTTGGGCATCAAGCTCGAACAGAGAGGCGATGATATTTACGTTCCCGCACAGGAAACATACGAGATAGAATCTTTTATCGACGGCTCCATCATGACGATAGCCGACGCCACCTGGCCGGGACTCACTCCGGACTTGCTGAGTGTCATGCTCGTTGTGGCGACACAAGCCAAAGGCAGCGTGCTGATTCATCAGAAAATGTTTGAAAGCCGCCTGTTCTTCGTAGACAAGCTGATTGATATGGGAGCTCAGATTATTCTCTGCGACCCTCACCGTGCCGTAGTCATCGGCCACAATCACGGCTTCAAGCTGCGCGGCGCCCGCCTGACTTCACCGGACATACGTGCCGGTATCGCCCTGCTGATTGCCGCCATGAGCGCCGAAGGAACTAGTACCATTAGTAACATCGAACAGATAGACCGTGGTTATCAGAACATCGAAGGACGTCTGAACGCCATCGGAGCCAGAATCACCCGAATATGATAAAGAAAGAAGAAGTATATAAAATAGGATTGTTCAATAAGCCGCACGGAATTCACGGTGAGTTGCAGTTTACCTTTACGGATGATATTTTTGACCGTGTGGACTGCGACTATCTGGTCTGCCTGCTCGACGGAATTTTTGTACCCTTTTTCATTGAAGAGTACCGTTTCCGTTCCGACTCCACCGCTTTGGTGAAGCTGGAGGGGGTCGATACCGCCGAACGTGCCCGGACGTTTACCAATGTCGAAGTCTATTTCCCTGTGAAGTATGCGGAAGAAGCCGGAGACGGTGAATTGTCCTGGAACTTCTTCGTCGGTTTCCGCATGGAGGACACTCGTCACGGACTTTTGGGTGAGGTGGTGGAGGTGGATACCGCTACCGTCAATACCCTTTTCGTAGTCGAGAAAGACGGTGAGGAACTGCTGGTTCCCGCCCAAGAGGAATTTATCGTAGGCATAGACCAGAGACGGAAACTCATCACCGTAGAGCTTCCCGAAGGGTTGCTCAATTTGGAAGATTTGGACGCGGATGATACGGATTGTCCCGTATAATCCGTATCTGAAGAGGAACATAAATCGGTCCTCCTTTTTAATTTTTAATCTTTAATTTTTAATCTTTAATTTTTAATTGTTCAAATGCCAAAGAGAAGACGAAGCAAAGCTTTCTGGAAAAATTTCAAGTTCAAGTATAAACTGACGATTGTCAATGAAAACACGCTTGAAGAGATTGTCGGGCTTCGTGTGTCCAAGCTCAATGGCCTTTCCGTGTTACTCAGCGTACTGACGGTGTTGTTTCTGATCGCAGCCTGCATCATCGCTTTCACCCCTTTGCGCAACTACCTTCCGGGTTATATGAACAGTGAGGTCCGTTCCCAAATCGTGGGTAACGCCTTGCGGGTGGACTCTCTGCAACAGGTGCTCAACCGGCAGAACCTCTATATCATGAACATTCAGGACATTTTCAGCGGCAATATACCCGTCGACAGTGTGCAGACGCTCGACTCGCTGACTACCGTCCGCAAAGACACCTTGATGGAACGCACCAAGCGCGAAGAGGAATTCCGCCGTCAATACGAAGAAACAGAGAAATACAACCTGACTTCCATCACCTCCCAGCCGGATGTGACGGGACTTATCCTGTACCGCCCGACGCGGGGAATGGTTTCCGACCGCTTCGATGCGGAAAAGAAACACTACGGAACGGATATTGCCGCCAATCCCAATGAAAGTGTGCTGGCAACGATGGACGGAACCGTTATTCTGAGTACCTACACCGCCGAAACAGGCTACCTGATCGGTGTGCAACATAGTCAGGATTTGATATCGGTTTATAAGCATTGCGGCTCTCTGCTCAAGAAAGAGGGTGACCGTGTGAAAGGGGGCGAAGCCATCGCTTTGGTGGGTAACAGTGGAACTCTCAGCACGGGTCCGCACCTGCATTTCGAGCTTTGGTACAAAGGCCATCCGGTGAATCCTGAGAAGTATATCGTTTTTTAGTGAGGAGAATATATAAGAAATGAATATAGAAACTAATAAAAAGAAGAAACAAATAGCCATTTTAGGCTCTACCGGGTCTATCGGTACACAGGCATTGCAGGTGATAGAGGAACATCCCGATCTGTACGAGGCATACGCGCTGACGGCCAACAATCGTGTGGAGTTGTTGATAGCTCAGGCGCGGAAGTTTCAGCCGGAAGTTGTCGTGATAGCCAACGAAGAGAAATATACCGAACTGAAAGAAGCTTTGAGCGACCTGCCTATAAAGGTATACGCGGGAACTGACGCCATCTGCCAGATAGTGGAGGCCGGTCCGATTGATATGGTATTGACGGCGATGGTCGGCTATGCCGGACTGAAACCTACCATGAATGCGATTCGGGCAAAGAAAGCCATTGCATTGGCGAATAAGGAAACGTTGGTCGTGGCGGGAGAACTGATTAATGAACTGGCACAGCAATACCGTACACCGATTTTGCCGGTGGACTCCGAACATTCCGCTGTTTTTCAGTGTTTGGCAGGAGAAGTCGGCAATCCGATAGAGAAAGTCATACTGACCGCTTCGGGGGGACCTTTCCGTACCTGCACGCTGGAGCAGCTTAAGTACGTGACCAAGACGCAAGCCTTGAAACACCCCAACTGGGAGATGGGGGCCAAGATTACCATCGACTCCGCTTCTATGATGAACAAAGGTTTTGAGGTTATCGAGGCGAAGTGGCTGTTTGGCGTTCAGCCCAGCCAGATTGAAGTCGTGGTGCATCCGCAATCCGTGATCCACTCTATGGTGCAGTTTGAAGACGGGGCGGTGAAAGCGCAGCTCGGTATGCCTGATATGCGTCTGCCTATCCAATACGCCTTCTCCTATCCGGACCGTATCAGTGCCTCTTTCGACAGGCTTGATTTCTCCAAATGCACGAACCTGACGTTTGAACAGCCCGACACGAAACGGTTCCGCAACCTCGCTCTCGCTTACGAAGCGATGTATCGGGGAGGGAATATGCCTTGCATCGTCAATGCGGCCAACGAAGTGGTAGTCGCTTCTTTCCTGAAAGACGGTATCAGCTTTCTCGGTATGAGTGATGTGATAGAGAAGACGATGGAACAGGCTACGTTTATAGCCAACCCCACGTACGATGACTATGTAGCGACCGATGCGGAAGCGCGGCGAATCGCTTCTGGACTGGTGGGTCGGCAAAGTCTTTAGTTCCTACCCGAGAAACTATTCATTCGTGTGGATAGTAAAAAGTAAATAGTAATTCGTAAAATATAAATTGTAATATAATAAACATGGAAACATTTTTGATTCGTGCCCTCCAATTGATTATGAGCTTGTCTTTGCTCGTTATCATTCATGAAGGCGGGCATTTTCTTTTTGCCCGTCTGTTTAAGGTGCGTGTAGAAAAATTCTGCTTATTCTTCGACCCCTGGTTCACTCTGTTTAAGTTCAAACCCAAGAAAAGCGAAACGGAATATGCCGTAGGCTGGCTGCCGTTGGGCGGTTATGTGAAGATTGCCGGTATGATTGACGAGTCGATGGATACCGAGCAGATGAAGCAGCCTGAGCAACCGTGGGAGTTTCGTTCCAAACCCGCTTGGCAACGCCTGCTCATTATGGTTGGCGGGGTGCTGTTCAACTTCCTGTTGGCGCTGTTCATCTATTCGATGATTCTTTTTGCATGGGGCGACCAATATATAAAGGTACAGGAAGCTCCTCTCGGTATGGACTTCAACGAGACCGCCAAGTCTGTCGGCTTCAAAGACGGTGACATACTGCTTTCTGCCGATGGTGTTCCTTTCGAGCGATACGACGGTGATATGTTGAGCCAGATTGCCGACGCCCGCGAAGTAAGCGTACTGCGCAACGGTGCGAAAGCTTCAGTCTACATTCCCGAAGACTTTATGCAACGCCTCCTGGTGGACAGTGTCCGTTTTGCCTCCTTTCGTTTTCCGTACGTTGTAGATAGCGTCATGGTCAACTCTCCTGCCGCGCAAGCGGGTATTTTGCCGGGCGATAGTATCATTGCCCTGAACGGAACGCCTATCTCTTTCTCCGATTTCAAGGAAATGATGGCGGAACGTAAGAAAAACGAGGCTGCGCTTCTCAATGACAGTATCGACCCGCGTTTGATCACCCTCACTTATGTACGTGGCGGCGTGGAGGACACGCTGAGTATGCGTGTGGATTCCGCTTACCTGATGGGTGTGACCGCTTGCGTGTTGACCGATCGTTTGTTGCCGATGGTGAAAAAGGAGTATGCTTTCCTCGAATCTTTCCCCGCAGGTATCTCGCTCGGTGTCAAGACGTTGGAAGGCTATGTCGGAAATATGAAGTACCTCTTCTCTAAAGAAGGAGCCAAGCAACTGGGTGGCTTCGGAACGATTGGCAGTATTTTCCCCGCAACGTGGGATTGGCATCAGTTCTGGTACATGACAGCTTTCCTGTCCATTATTCTGGCTTTCATGAATATACTGCCTATTCCCGCATTGGACGGTGGTCATGTGCTCTTCCTCTTCTACGAGATGATAGCCCGCCGCAAACCGAGCGACAAGTTTATGGAGTATGCCCAGATGACCGGTATGATCCTGCTCTTCGGTCTTCTTATATGGGCGAATTTCAATGATATTTTGAGGTTCTTCTTCTGAATCTCTTGAAGGAAATCCTGTTTTCATGAAGTTGCGATTTCAGCAACTTCATGAAACTTTATAAAAGTGGAAATACCTTCCGATTACAGGGAATCAAGAGCGTATTTGTATAGCAAATAGCTTATAATCAGCGAACTAACATACCCGTTCTCTTGAATACAAAAAAGGCGTTTTAACACTGTGTTAAAACGCCTTTTTTGTATTCAAGGAACCGCCTTTTCTCTCTACCAAGAACCGCCCTTTCTCCATTTCCCTTCCCGCCTTGTCCCGCGAAAAGCCGGACTCTATGTTAAAATTTAACGGTTTAGCTTCAGAATCCTCTGATTACTGCTTCCTCTGAACTCCAGATAGGGAGAGAAAAGCGACTGTTCAAAACGTCCGTCCACCAGTACGTCGATATAGGTTAGTATTGCCTTCAAGCGGGGTTGTTCCTGAATCTCTTCGTACGTATAACCAGTGTAGCACCATACGTTCATCCCGGTTTCCTCCTTCACCCGCCTGACGAGCGACAGGAATGCTTCCGGAGCATAGAACGGATCTCCACCGGAGAATGTCACCCCATCCAGCAGCGGATTGGCTTTAATCTCCTTGATAATGCTTTGAATCTTCTCCTCTGTCAACCGTTCCCCCGCTTCTGGATTCCAGCTTTCCGGATTGTGGCAGCCGGGACAGTGATGAGAACATCCGGCAAGGTAAATAGAATACCGGATCCCCTCACCATCTACTATCGTCTCCGGATAGACCGTTAATAAGTTGAGAGTGGAGAGTTGAGAGTTGAGAGTTTTCATAATTGGTTGAGATAAAGTAATTTAAATAAAAAAAAGTGGGAGATAAGAGTTAAAAGCTAAGGGTTAAGAGCTAAGAACTTGTAGAAGTTGAGAATTAAGAGTTAAGAGTTGAGAGTTAAGAATTAAGAGTTAAAACATCATCTCCCTTCACTCTCAACTCTCCCCTCTCAACTTCTACAAGTGTTTTACCCGGTCCTTTTCTTCTGCTCGTTTGGCAGAGTTCCACGAGCTTAAATCACCGGTCAGATAGCCTGTGATGCGACGCATACGGAGGATGCTTTCGCTTTGGCAAACCGGGCATTTATCAAAAATCACCCCTTTGTAACCGCAGTTGTGGCACGTATCCACCGGATGATTGATCGAGCCGTAGCCGATTCCCTCGTCGTGCATCACTTTCACGATTTTGGCGATGGCGCGTACATTTTTCTGTGCTTCGCCGTCCAGTTCTACATACGTGATATGCCCACCGCGTGTGATGGCGTGGAAAGGAGCTTCGCACTTGATTTTCTCTACAATGCTAATCTGCTCTTTTACATCCACGTGGAAAGAGTTGACATAATAATCCCGATCCGTCACTCCGGGAATCTTCCCGTACTTCCGTCTGTCCATTTTGGTGAAACGTCCGGAGAGTCCTTCAGCGGGAGTAGCCAGAACAGAGTAATTCAAGTTGTATTTCGCTTTGTATTCGTCTACTACCTTATTCATTTCCATCACCGCTTCGTACAACGTGTCCCATGCCTTCCGGCTATGTCCGTGACCCTCTCCGTAGAGTGCCATCATCGCGTTGTGTCCGCCGATGAATCCGATTCCCAACGTTCCGCTGCGCAATACGTCGCCCACCTGCTCGTTCGGGTTCAAGTCCGCACCGCCTTTCCATACATTATTCCCCATCATGAAAGGGAACTGGCGTGCAAGAGCTGTACGTTGGTACTGATAACGTTCGTAAAGCTGGTCTGCCACCAAAGCAGCCATAGAGTGCACGGATTCAATGAAAATCTCCTTCGCCTTCTGTTCTATGGCAGCCGTGTTGCGTTCGTCCTCTATCAGATTCTCCGCCTTGATGCGGGCTTCGATGGCGAGTCTCGGCATATTGAGCGTGGTGAAAGACAGATTGCCTCGTCCCAATGATGACTTTTCTCCTACCACGTTTTCAAACACACGGGTGCGGCAACCCATCGTTGCCAACTCGTAGATGTACCGTTTCGGATCATCCGCTTTCCATTTCTCGTTCGTGTTGAAAGGCGTGTCGAGGAACATGAAGTTCGGGAACAACGCTTTTGCGGTTGTCTGGCAGGCTTTCAGCAGCAGATCGAAGTTGGGAGCTTCGTAACGGTCGTTCATGGCCTCTTCTATGTTTTCCGCTTTCATAGCCTTTTCAAAATCCTTTTCCGAGTAAGACACCCCGTCCTTCACCTTGAAAATCTGAATGGGGAAGACGGGCACTTCGCCTCGTGTGCCCAGTCCCTCGATTGTGGCTTTCAGTAACTCTTCAATTACCATGCGGCCTTCGGCGGAAGTGTCCGTACCGTAGTTTATCGAGCTGAATACCACCTGGTTACCTCCGCGAGAGTGCATCGTGTTCAGGTTGTGGATAAATCCCTCCATCGCCTGATGCGTGTCCTTGCGAGTCTGCTGATAAGCCTTTTCCACAATTCTTGCGAGGTGTTCCTTGTCTATGATGATCTGCAAGGCTATCAGAGCGATGCGTAATGTCTCACGTTCGGTTTCGGTGGACTTGATGGAGGGAAGATACTCCTCGATCAACGTGCGGATAGCCTTTTCGTCCGCCTGGCTTCCGTTTTCCATCGCCACGTAGAAGTTGATGAACGAAGCCAGATGTTTGCGGAACGACTTCGCTACTCCTTTCGCCATGAAGAAATCGAAGGCGGGGATTGCCTGTCCTCCGTGTTGCTCGTTCTGGTTGGTTTGGAAAATGATGGTTGCCAGCGTGGCGTAGCTCTGAATGCTCTGTGGCGTGCGGATACTTCCGTTCTTGGTACGGAATCCGCGTTCAAAGAGGTCGTCCATGTCATACTGGATGCAGGTCGTCGTCTTTGTCGGATAGTAATCCAAGTCGTGGATGTGGATGTCGCCCAATTGGTGTGCTTCCGCAAAACGTTTCGGCAACAGGTATTTATAGGTATAATCTTTGGTCACTTCGGAGGCGAAAGTCATCATTTGCCCGGCAGGCGTGTGGCTGCTCATGTTGGCGTTGCTCAGATTGACATCGTTCTTGTCGATGGCGACGATACCGTCCATCACGTGCTTCATCTGGGTTTTCTTGTCCCGTTCCGTGTTCCGCCATTCGCGATAGATAATGTACTTCTTCGCTACTTCAGGGCGCACCTTCATCAATGCTTTTTCCACCAAGTCCTGAATCTCCTCTACGGTAATGGTAGGGGTGGCAAATTGGCTGATTACGTTCATCGTGATGTCAGCCACCAACTGCTGTTCATCCTGGATACCGGTTGCATTGAATGCCTTACTGATCGCATTCTTGATCTTACTGATAGAGAAATCTTCTCTTTTACCATCACGTTTGATGATACAAATTTCCGCGTAGTTCATAACTTTAACTCCCGAAAGTGATTAATAATATGTTTATTTGACTCCGGCAGGTCTTCTGACTTATCCCTCCCCCGCAGCGCCTTCCCACATCTGCCGATGCAGTGACATAGTGTGCGGATTCACAGAGAATTACAGCAGCGGGTACTGTCGCCGATTTGCACAGCGTTCCCTCATTGACTAAACCTCTTTTTAGTTCCGAAACCGGATACAAAGATAGAAGATAATCCAATAGCTTGGTTCGCTTTTAACATTAAATTTTGGGAAACTTTTCTTTCTTGCTGATACAGAAAGTTTTCCATTTTGGAAAACTTTCCGGGAATATTCTAAGAAAAAGAATAGCTACTGATGATAGTACAAATGTATGTATTTTATGGGTTGGTGTACGATAGAATAGCTATATGAACGATATTTTAAACTGTGTTAGTTTTAAATGTCGTATCTTGCCGCGTTTTTATTATTATACACATGAAAAAAAGAATGATAAACTAAATTGTTTGTTTTGTGAACGTGTCATGGACCTTCCTACACGTTTTGGTTGTTTGTTAAGTCTGGAGGAACTGCTAGTGAATTTCTATACTCCTTTCGCCAGGCAGGTAGCCCAATCCTATTCCCTTCAAGAGCAGGAAGTGCTTGCTCGGATCATTCGGTCATTGACTTTTTATATGCGTGGTGATGTGTCGGAGCCTTGTTCATTGGGAGATAGATGTTATCAGATTACTTTCTGTGGTTTAAGGAGTTATTTTAGACTTACATTGCCGGAGAAAGATCCTTTCAATGTTCAAGTACGTTTCGCTGTTCTGTGTGATTTGGAGAAACGGTTACACTGTTTTTTGTCGAACCAGATAGAGAACAAACCTTATTCATCTCAGGAACAGCGGGTTCTTAAGAGAATACGGAAGTTGTTAGTGCATCAATTAGGCAAAACTCCCAAGTATGCTTTATTTAAACAAAAACGCATCTCACACTTGACGGAGGAAAATCGGATGGAGTTACATAAACAAAAGATCGATGAGACTCGTCTACGCTTTGTCTCCCTTTATCATTACAATCCCCTCTCCTTGAAGTTTAAGAGACTGAAAGAAGAATATCTTGCAGAGGTGAAACGGAAATATGGGAAGGAATGATAATTGAGAGTAATCCAGACGTATACACATTATGCAGGTTGCGTGATGTGTATATGTCTGGGTGCTTTCTTATTATAAAAGCTGTCATTCTTTTATAAGGTTATCTGTTTGGGAAGGCTTAAATATCGCATTAATGAATCTTATTGCCCGCTCTTCTTTGTCATAGACTCCTTTGTTGTAAATATCCCTACTTCTTGTTGATAATGAATCTTTTATAAAATTTATCCACAACCCGTCATTGTGCATAATCCTAAACTTTTGTGGTGTTTCATTAATTCTTAAGAAACAAAAGGTAGAATCACTGAATAATTTATACATAGACATCCAAATATCTTGTGTTGGGAGTTTTTGGAGAAATGCACAGGGAGCTTCACTATCATATTTTAGAATTTTATAATCATGGGGTTTAATAACTATTGGAAATGAATCTCTTAAACTTAAATTCAAAGTATCCATTCCATTTATCACCGCAAAATACATCTTTTGTGCTGTATGATCAGAAATAATTAAAGATGAATCGGTTAGATTTCTTATAATGATCTTTCCGCTAAATTTTTCTATATATTGTTTGAGACTGTCAATCTCAAGATCATAAAGGTGGGAAGTATATGAAGCGGGAACAATGATATCATGTGAGTGTAATATAATCAGTGACGCTTTTCCATAAGGCTTTTCTCCTGAATAATAGTCCCATAGTTCCGGATATTCAAGGAAATCTTTATATGGATATTTATTTTCTACTAAAGTCTGCTTATCTTCATATTTTCGACATGCCATTATCCATGAAATAGAATCTTCTACATACTGGTTTGCTTGAAAAAGTGAATCATCAACGATGCCTTGTTCAAATAATTTAGTTCGTGATATTTCCAGCTCATCTAATTCGATAAAGCAGAGTATTTTCTTTTTATATTTCATGACCCTAGATGGTAATTCACCACCCTCGTAAGCAGGTGAATCGGAAGCTCTTATATGATAGATGACGCTAGAATCATTTGAAACGACTTCATTTATTTGTATATAAGGTGTTACTAGATATCCCTTATCTATCAACATTTCTACTTGTTGCGCAACGCGTTGATGTATTTCCTCCAAGGGAAGAGAGGGGGAAGTACATCCCCCTAATAAAATTAATATTGTAGCATAAATCAATATTTTCATAAAATACTGTTGGTTATTGTTTTATATAATTTAATAAATCTTTATCGTTTAAAATTCGGATAGAATGTAATTGACTTTGCTTTTTATTATATTCATATATCATTCCTTTTTTGTCAGTGTCGATTGCATTATCTTTTATATAAACTGCATTTTTACGATTAGGTTTAGCTAAATTGAAGTCGTTGCCAGCTCCTCCTTTTGTGCCTCCAGGCAAATGTGAATGAATATCTATAATTTTTTCTCCTTTGACAGAAAGACTTTCTTGAGTTCTTGTTCCGTTATTTATACTATGTGATTTTTTATCAGTTCCAACAACAGCTGTTCTTGTCCCATTATCATTATATATGTCTAATTTCCACTCTACCCCTGTGTAATCAGCTACAAATTTGAAAACAGACGTAGCTGTTTCTAAGTCTTGTGTGCTTCCATATAATAAATTATTATTTGTCTTCTGATAATTATACATCTTCCCAAGTAATCCACTATTTACTGTTATCTTTTCCGAAGGATATTCTGAACTAGTTAAATTATCAACAGGACTTTTTCGCATATTTCCAGGAGTTACATTAAATAATCTTCCTGATTTATTAACCACATAGTCATCTTTTCCATCCAGATCAATCCTCAACACAGGATTATTCTTGCAATAAACGTAAGGACTCCAATTATAATATTTCTCACTTGACGGATCTCCCGCATTCCATCTTCCCGACAGCGCATCATACATTCTCGCTCCGTAATCATACCAGTTCAGTCCGTATTCCGTATCCAGTTCTTTTCCATTGTACTTGTATGGTTGAAGGGATGATGTAGTTGTGAACGTTTCTCCGAAAGGATAATAGTGGTTTGTTTCTTCCACATTTCCTTCTTCATCCGCTACTACCCGGATGTTTCCTTGATGATCTTTCAGGAAGAAGTGATGCTTCTTGTCCTTCATAGATATATATCCGGCTTCTGTCAGCAGCAATTTGGCTACACCGTTTTCATAGATCGCATTTCCGCAATAGTCCGTTGTGGTCGTTTGGATACCTGCTTTATGAACGGTGCGGAGTTTCTTTCCGTTAGCGTTGTAAGTATAAGCGATCGTATTGCCATTATCGAACGTAATCAGATAAGGCAAATTTAATGAATTATATTGAATATCAATAACTTTCTTGCTTAAATCTTGAATTAAATTTCCGTTAGCGTTGTACCTGTATTCCTCATCCTGCCCTATGCTGTCTGTGAACCCTAAATCTACTTCGTTGGCAGATAAAGTTGTATCATCGTTTGCCGATACCACTTGGTTTCCATTCAGCTTGAATGTCAAGCTGTCGGTAAGCCCGAATGAATCCTTTCCGGTTTGTCCGTGACGTGTCAGATGCAGCATATTTCCCTGCTTGTCGTATTCGTAAGAAGTGTCGAATTTTCCGCTTCTTGCATCTGCCTCCCGATAGTCTGCATTAACCAGTTGTGACAGTCCGTCATATTCGAAATTGTATCCTCGTTTGTTGCTGTCGATAACTGTTTCCCAGTCCATTGCGGAAATACTGCCATTATATAGAGGTATGTTCGTGTCGTCATTTCTGTATTCGTTATAATACAACTTCTGACTAAACAGAGGATTAGTAATGTTTTTTAGCCATGAACGCACGTTATAGGCATAGTCCGTTCTCAGATTCGGACAGCTGTTGCGTTTGTCCATTTTTAAACGTCCCACCGGATCGTATTCATTATCTGCCAGTGTGATACTGTTTCTTCCCGTAAGGTCATATCGGGTGTTGAGCAGACGGTCCATGCAGTCGTACGTATAGGTATATTCCTCAGTCTGTGTCTGTTTTCCTTTGGAGTTATGAACAATGCGGTGCTTCACGGGTTTTCCTGTAAAATCATAGGCCGTGTATTCTTTGTCTATTCCTTCTTCCAGATGCGTAGCAGCCTTGCTTTGTATCAATCTTCCCCGATAGTCGTAATACATTATAGCCGGTAGATAGCTAACCGTGTCGGTTCCGTTGAGTTGAGCCGTCAGCGTTCCTGTCAGCAGTGATTGCGCTTCACCCTCATAGCGTTTGCCGTAGCCGTAAAGATTATCATACTTATAGTCGTATGCTGTAGGGGCAGGCATTCCGTACTTTCCCATGAAGGTGTAATCATCGTAATAGCTTACGGTCAATACTTCAGGATTGAGTAAGGTGATGCCGTTTACAGAATAGCCTTTGTACGTCTTCTCCATATCGTTTCGGACAGCATTTACAATCGTATCCAGCGAAGTGACAGAGAAGTCGAAATCGTTTTTGCATATTCCTGTCAGGCATGTCCTCTCCAGTCCGTCGGTGATGGAGAATGACCATTCTTCATGTTTACGTTGCTCTCCGTCCTGTGTGAAGACAGGTGTATCCGACTTGTCGTATACATACCGAATCCAATCCTGTCCCGGCAAGCGTTTGGCGGTCTGCCGGAAACGCTTGTCGTATTTGTAGAGATAGGCATATTCACGGATGACTGCGTCCGAAACGTTGTTCCACGACTCTCCTTCGTTTTTCATTTCGTCTGCAGCTAGTGGAGGCAGAACGGCGTGCAAGTTTCCCCATTCATCGTAGAGGTAGTAAGTATCGTAAAGTTTACTCCCGTTGTTCAGAACTTGCCGGTTCAGTACCACCTGATCGAAACGGTTCTTGAATGTCAGTGTGGGGTTTTCGTCTTCGTCTATTGTCCGGGTAGCTGTGAGGCTTCCTGTAGGATAGTTGCCAAGTGCTTTTACGGTGACTAGTGTATCGCAGTTTTCAGTTCCGCCCATTATTTGATAATGGATACAGTTCTGCAACGTGTCGCCTTCGATATTGGTCAGTTGATATTCCGTTTGTACGGCTTTATATTGGCACTGCCATTCGTCGCCTGCTCCATACTCTTCCGTAGGCCGGTCTAGTTGTGACTGCTCGTAAATGGTATATAGATAGGATGAAGGATCTTTATCAGTGTGTTTCTTGAAATCTTTGAACGGAATATATTCTCCCGGATTGTAATGTTCGTCTGCTATTTCTGCCGGTAGCCATGCCTCCTGCAAGCGTCCGTAACTGTCATATCTGGAGAAGGTTGCTATATCCCGGGCATTGGGCGAAGCGTTTGTCAAAACAGATTCCTCCGGTCGTCCCATTTCATCGTAGTAATCCAATTTGTCTTGCCAGGTAAAGCCCGATGCGTCCTTATAGATGCGCGATATAATGTAATTTTTATTTTCCGATCCTATCTCCATTCCGGTGATTCTGCCTACGATTTGTGTGGTAATATTGCCCCGATCGTGCACTCCTGTAGATACAGCATAATAGAATCCCGTTTCCAAATGTTTTTCCAGATAAGCGTGTTGTGTGTTTTCGCAAGCATTAAGATCTGAGTAATCGTCATTTTGTGCTATCACTTCTCCATCCATGTCCAGCAGATAGATGCGAGTGTCCTGTACCGTTGAGCCACAAGTTGAGATGGTGATATCCATATCGTTTTCCAGATAGAATTCGTAACTTACTCCTGCCCGATACTCTCCATATCCCGGATATCCGGAAGTACGGGTGTCTTTGGTATCCGTGAAAGTAAAGAAGGTAGAATAATTTCCCATGTCTTGTGAGAATCCTGTGATATCCGGAATCCTATGGGTAAGCTCTCCTGTGATCCGGGTGGTGATGTTGCCGTTGCTGAATGTTCCTTTGGATACTACATAATATGTCCCTGCGGGAAGATTGGACATGGTTATGTAAGCATGACGTGGATTGTCGCATGCATCGATACCGTCAAAATCGTTGTTCTCTTTTATGCAGTTTCCTTTGCTGTTCAATAGATAGATGTAGGTATCGTCTACTTCCGAACCACAATTGGAAATGACTATGTCCATGTTCTTGGTAAAAGTAAAGCCGTAACAGACTCCATCTTTGTAAGCACCGGGTATTTGGTAGGCTTTATTCGTGTCTCCTGTATTTGAAGTGTCTCTCCACGTAAAAGCTTCCGAGTAGGTAGTGGTGTTCTTTACAGTCCGGATAATATTCGGATATTCACCTTTTATTTCTGTGACTATGCCGTACAAAGAATTGGGATCCCAGTCGATCCATAGAACATACGTACCTTCAGGCAGGGGGACGGTGATTTCGGCCAGACCGTATTCGGCGCATGTACCGCTATAACCAACATCGCTTGCAATCATATTCTCGTTCTGGTCCATGATGAAAATACCAGTATTGCTGGTTCCTTGTGATTTGCAGTGCGAAACGGTGATATCCATTGAGTGGAGCAAGGTGAAGCTATAAAAATACTGGTTTTCAAGTCTCCCTGCTACGTTCTCTAAAACGGTGGTTTTGGAGAACGGTGTCTGCCACGTGCCCAAAAACTCCGGATGGAAGAAGTCCTGTCCTGCCGCATGTCCGATAGCTGTGAGGCAGGCGATAATTAAAAATAATAATCTCTTTTTCATATTTGTCTGTTTTGGTATTATTGTGCATAATGATAATCATGGCTTTCTACCACTTCTATCTTATTACTGTTGATGAAGTATGTTTTTGTCAGTCTACCCAAGTCATCATAATCGAAATAGGTGGTCAAACCGAACGCGTCAGTGATAGAGTCTATACCCGTCAGAGGTTTGTATGTATAGGTCGTTATACATGAGGCGGGGAGTGTATGGCGCAAATTGTCGAGTAGATTTTTGTAGTGAGTCTGAAGTATTTCTTCAGAAGCCATTTTCTCCAGATTGTTCCTGCCGGCTTTGGTTTCTACTTCTTCATAAGTGGCGTTTTCTATCTGTGCCACCACATATTGATTCCTATATCCATAAAGGTAAACTATTGATTGTTTGCCGTCTCTTGTCTCTTGGCGTAGTCTCCCGTAATCATCATACAGATAGGTGGCGCGTGTATCACCGGTATCGGAAGAATCTCGTTTGATGACAAGCCTATCCGGCAGGTAAACATTGTCGGAAGATTGGGTGTAAGGGGTTTCAATACAGATGTACTCTCCATTGCGGGCATATTCTTTCTTCACTATGGGGTTTGCTATGTTCCGATGCACCATGTCTGCGTATGGAAAAGTGCTACCATAGTCCTGCGGATAAGTCAGGTGGGTAGTGTGTTGTACATTGTCACTTCCCGTTTCGGTGATGTCGGTAGGATAAATAGTGACAGGATTGGTGTATTTGTACTCTGTGCATCTGGAAGTGGGCGTATCACCGGTCAACACTTTGCGGGTGCTCCGTTTCAATAATTTGCTTCCTGCTGAAACCTCTGTACGCTGATAAGAGTATTCCAGTTCTATGTCTTGGGGAATGGCGTTTAAGGACGATTCCCTGACCACATAATTGGCAGCCGCTTCTCCAGTCAATATTTTCCCGAAGTTTTTATCATAAATAGAATAATCGTATTCTGTTTCTTCCAGAGGAGTGCATTGTTTGTTGTCCTTACGATAGATCGTTTTTTTGACTAAATGTCCGTACATCCATCCATTGTGCGGATTGCATTGCATGGCATTCGTTTTCTCCGGACTGGGATGTGTTTCGTCGATGGCATAGTTATATACTGTTTTGCCGGAGTTCTTTTCCGGTATGCCATTATATTCCGTCACGTAATCGTACATGACGCTGGAGCCGCCATCGAAGGTGATGGGACGTATCGGGTTGCAATAGAAAGTACATTGCCGTGCGGAACAATATTCATTGGGGATAGGGCAGTAGTGAAATTCTTCATTTTTCCAGACACCATCAAAAACCTCACATAGAAATAACCCCTGTTCCAATTGGAAGTAATCTAATATATTGGTGGTAAACGGGGTGCCGCATCCGTCCTCTTTCGAACCGTAGGTGAAGGTTCTTACTTTTGTCTCCTGGCTGTTTGTGTCTTTCGTAATGATTTGCTTGATGCGTAGTCCGCCCGCTTGTTTTATACTGTCATTGGTGTCTCTGTAGCGGTGCGCTTCGTACACAAATTTGTCGGTGGAGCCAGTTGGATAGGTGATACTGTCCAATACGCCATATTTCATATATATTTCGTCAGCCTCCCGTGAAAGTGGTGAACCGAATGTCATTTGAATATTGGGTGCGGGTATGAACCCGGTAGAGGTCCCGCTGTAATGGCTGTACTTCCATCTGGAGGTTTCTATTGTTTGGCCGGGAACCAGCGTTACGTTGTCCTGACGGTACAACCCGTTAAAGTAGCCCCAATAGTCAATGGAACGGTTCCCGGGTTCCGGTAGCCTGTTGGGATTCTCATAGCCGAAACGATAAGTTTCTTCCGCTTTCCCTTCTTTATTTACTGTCACGACACTTTTTAGAAAGTAACGTTGGATGACGCGGTCGTTGGGTGTGTAATAATTGAAACGAATTTCTTTCACGAACTGTCCATAGTGGTCATATACGGTCATGGTCTGGACTCTCGGGAATTTATTGTCTTTTGTGAATACAACTTTCCCTTGACTGAAATGGATCTCGTTCAACTGTTGGCTGCGTGTATCCATATAATGTCCGGAAACAGACCGGTCGGGCACAGTTCCGTCCGAAACGATATTCCCATCGTCATCGCACTGGTATCCGTATGTGACGTCTTGCATCCTGCTGATAATGACAGGATCCTGCATACACTCGTCAGGCATATAGTCTGTCATCGTGATGTCGGCTTCCCGGTTGGTATAAATCCCTTTCTTGCCGCTAAATCCATCTCTTACGATTATATAATCATCGTGTATTTTTACCCTATATTGTGTCTGGCTCTCATTATAGACGAATGAGATAGAATCTTTCATATTGGAGGCAACGATAGAGGAGGCTTTCCAACCGATAACACTTGATTCCGCAGCTTCCCTTTCTGTTCCTCCATCGAATTTATAAACTGTGCCGTCATCATTCGTGATACGGAAATAGTCGCCTGTCCAGTCGATACGGATATTTTCATAAGGGACCGGCAGATATTTACGGCTCTTGTCTACAGGTTCCATTGCATACATGAACATTCCCTGTTTGTCCGGCAGGCGGTAATAATATTCGTCCGGTTCCTCTCTGGAAGTTTTGGTCAGGTTCTTGACGTAGAAAGGAAATTGTTTCTGAGCGGCGTTTTTATCGAACGTGCAAGTCATTTTCTGCCAATCGTCCGTACTTCCTTGTATGGTCCGTGTAATCATAGGTTCTGCCACAAGATCCCATCCTAGTCCGGCCCATCCGGCGGTTTCGTTTAGCTTGATGCCCGATGCATGGTAAGTGAGATAGATAGGCAAGGTAATGTTTCCGCTATGTACTTCGTAGAGGGGGATCTTGATTTCCGGAAGTCCGGTGCAATAGTTCACGGGATAAACGATGTTTTGCTTGAGCGCTGCCGTGCTAGGAGTGCTCATCATTTGATTCTTGAACAGTGTTTCCGTATCGATCGGATTGATGATATTACTCGTCTGTCCGTAAGAGTACGATCGGAAGCTCACTGTAGCCAATACTAAAAAGAGCAATCTTACCGTGTATGCTCTTGAAATAGGCTGTTGTATTATTTTCTGATTCATAAGATATAACTGAATAAATCGGATTGATTAAAATGTTGAATAAAAAAATACCCCTGCAAGAAGATCGTGCACAAAGCTTCTTGCAGGGGTGTGAATGCGGGATTACAGATTCATCGCATTACCACCCACAACGCCCAGCACCGCTGAAGCAACTGCGATAACCACTTTCAAAATCATGTCCCAAAGGGATTTCTTGACTGCCATAACTTTACACACCTCCTTTCTGTTTCTTTTTTCTCTTCTCCGAATTTCTCTTCGAATCCTTATTAAACCTTTACTTTTCAATCTCTTTCCAAGTGCCCTCAGCATTCTTTGCATTCTCCGCTTCCTCTGTGTTGAGATAGCCTGTGTCGAAGCACGGACACTGTTTGATCCACTCTTCCGGTTCTATCTCTCCGTTACCGTTCAGGTCCGGGCTGAGATCCCGGTGTCCGCACACCCGGCTGCCGGGAAACAGCTCTTTCAACTGGTGGACGAGTTGCCGGATTGTCGCTTTTTGTGTCGGTGTCCGCGTATCTGCCGGTTGTCCCTTACGGTTCAGACCGCCTTCGTAGCATACTCCGATAGAGTGGGCATTCCAGCCTTTGACATGTGCTCCGACCCGTTCGATGGGACGGGTAAGGACGGTCGTTCCATCCTTGCGGATGTAGTAGTGATAGCCCGTCCCATTGAATCCCCGCCTTCGGTGCATAACTTCCAGATCTCCCGGAGTGAGCGTCCTGTCCTCCCGTGTGGCGGAACAGTGGATTACGATCAGATTAATCTTTCTCATCAATCCCTCCGTTTTTTATTTCCGTTTTTCCATTACAAAATCTTCCTTGCAGAATCGAGTCTCCGTTACAGGGTTCCGTCGGTTTATTCTGCCGGATCCGGTGCTTCTCCATTTCCGTCGTCCGGATTGGGAGCGGGCTTGTCGTCCGGATTGGCCTCGTTACTCTCAGATTTGTACTTGCTGTATGTCAGCGTTTTGAGTGCTGCCTTGATTTCTTTGCCGGGACGGAAGCGGACACGTGCACCCTTTATCACACCCTCTTTCACCTCTTTTTGGATGAGCACGCCCGAACTGCGGAGGGTGACATAAAATGAGCCGATGTCGCCCAGACGGACAATTTCACCACGTTTGAAACTTTCTATCATTTCCGTCTGGAGCGCACGCAGCACACATACCACGTCTGCCCAGTTCACGGTACTCGAACGCTGGATACGTTCTGCCATCTCATCGATATCTATTTCGCCGCTCGACTTGGCAAGGGCGTAATACAGATCGGGTTTTTCTTTGTCCAGCATGTTCTTGCGCAGCACACTGGTGAATGAAAATACTTTTGCCATTGTAATTTCTGTTTTAATAATAAATTAATTGGATTATTGATTCGCTTCGTCCTAAGTGGTTCCTTGCTTATGACACTACGAAGATACGGCAACAGGGAGAGGCAATGTCTGTATTTGTCCGCAGATGTCCGTCATTGTCCTTTTTTGTCGGATAATGTCTGTATCGGGGTGGTATATGTCTGAATATTATATCTTTATATTTGACAAATAGAAGAATTATCGCTATCTTTATAGCATAAAACAAAACCTATAAACTGTTATAATAGAAACAATGACTGAAAAGAAAAACTTTGAATTGAGAGCGTATGACAAGGTCGAACTTGCCTTGCTCTATTGTCCCGGCCGTTCGGATGAGACGGCGATGAAAACACTGACACGGTGGATCAATCAGTGTCGGCAGTTGGTGCAGGCTTTGGCGGCCATCGGATACAATTCGCGCAGACACCGCTTCTTGCGTAGGGAGGTGGAACAGATCGTCCGTTATTTGGGAGAACCTTAAGGACTGCGATTGTAGCCGACGGGCATAAAAAAAGAAATGAAGTACTTCTCCCTTCCTCTTTCAGTACATCTTTTGGCTTGAGTCTGTACTTGTCTTGTCCGGTTGTAGCACTTCATTAGCTGGGTTCTTCTACTTGTCCGCTTCGGGGCAAGTACTTGTTCTTATCGGGTGGAATACCTGTTTTACTGCCACGACTGCCAACTGCCACCTTTACCCCTATCGGTCAGTGAACTTTTTAGTCTTTTTATATTTACCATCTTGATTTTTAAGATATTTGTTGTCAACCAGCATTTTCAGATATCTGCACGTACTCCTTTCGCTGATACCTGCTATCAGTGCTTTGTCCTTCACCTCTTTGTATGTAAAACTGGATGGAAGACTGTCTAGAGTAGGGCGGAGACGGAAATAAGACTTCAGCGGTCTGGACTTTGTCTCCTCTCCCGGCAGTGAGGAGGCAAGTAGCAGACTGTGATTGATTGTGCTTTGCACGATCTGCATCGCAGAATGGAAGTCTTCGTCCGTACAGATATATTCTTTCATGTGCATGGAACCTTCAAATTTTCGTATTCCTGTGAGGATAGTAGCTATGCGCGCCACCATCAATGCAGAACGAAGTACGATGGAGCCGGGAGCATCGGCCTGTTCGCCGGCAACTTCGTTCAGCAGCTGGTCGAAGTAGGCTGTGTGTGTTTCCCATTGGCGGTCGGTCAGTGTGACTTCCGTAGGCGATTGTTGGAAGAGTAGAAACATATCAAGTACCTGCTTGCTGAGTCCCTTGTAGAGGGTGATGTAGTCTTCCTGACCTTTGATGGGAGCTGCCGAACGGTATTTCCAGTGAGCTCCGCAGGTGTAGGCAAGAAAACGGCTGTAGAGACCGTTGTCGAGGGAGTGGATGAAACCGAAAAGTTGGTTGGGGGTACCGGAAAGACAAAGTGCGAGCCGGGGGACTTCTGCGCAGATTATTTGCCTGTCTACCTTGTAGTCCGTAGCTACCGTCTCATGCTGGAAAGCGGCACGGAACACGTCGTCGTGCTTCCCGCAATCCTGCTTTATAGCTCCGGAAATCATGTCCAGCTCGGTGGCATTAATGATAAGTCCGAGATCGGCGTTGGTTCGCAGCCGACTGATGATCTGATTCTTGGAGGTATTGGGAGCTCCGCAGAGATAGTAATATTCCGGTTCTTCGGGAGCGGGAACAGAGTAGGTGTCTGCTTTGGATTGTCCTTTTTTAAAGTGCTGATTGTGAGTTTCTTCCCATGTGTTCAACTCCCGTTCATAGGCTTCCTTCTTACGCTTGTTTTCTCCTTTCAGATAATTATCGATGGCATTCGGAAGCATTCCCGCAAGGCTGAGTACTCCTTTTCCCGATGCGGGCGGAGCGATGACCAACAGGTAAAGGTGCGGACTGAAAGGACGTTGGTCGAAGGTGATGCGCACTTGCGGCATACAGCCGCTCAGGTTGACGAGCACTCCCAGAAGCAGGATGTCTCGTTCGCGCTTGTTGCGGGCAGGCCGTAGGGCTTCTTTCAGGAAGTCGGGCAGTTGGCGGTACACTTCATCGGGGATGTAGGGAGTAGATGCGCGCATCTCTTCATTATTTATGGACAATTCTTCTTCCCCTTCCGGAGAGATTTCTTTGGAGATAGGGATAAGGGTGGCAGTTGGCGCTTGTGGCAGTGGACGGTCGGCATTCTCTGGGTCGTATGAGAGGTCAACGTATTGATAACCAGCAGATAAGTCTTTTTGCAGGTTCTGCAGAGTGTAACCGTTTCCAACGATGCGGGCTGCCATGACGGATATTAATTTTTCCAGTTCCTCTTTTGAAAATCCTTTACGTCTTGCGCTCCTTCCCAAAGCGAGCATGGATTCGTGCCGGTTGCCTTTCTTCCAGGGATGATATTGTGAAAAGGTGTGGATGAATGCTTCGATATATCCACAGGCTCCGGTGAGAGGCGGTGTGGGGGAAATGCGGTTACCGGCATTCGTACCGGGATGGTAGTTGACGTTTGGAAGAGGGGGAGCGAGCTGTGACAAAGAGGGGTTCTTTGCCAATTCTTCACGCCAGGGATAGGCTTCGACTGCCGGATTGTAGTAGGCGTCGGGGTCCCACACGCAGGAACAAGGCTGGGTGATACGGGCGCATTGCTCGTCGCAGGGATGTCCGGTGGTGCGTTCCAGCGTCTGGCGGCAGATGGCGTAGGCGATAGAATATTCGCCGGGGGTGTTGGCAGCGAGATAGACGATAATTTTCAAGCCTTCACCGGAGATACTACGGTGTGCGTAGGCCACGTAGGGGAGACGGTACAGAAGGGATTTGATCTCTTCAGTCCGTTGTCCGCAGTGGTCGAGGTCGTACATGGCGAGCCCGTTCATTTTTTCCAGATTGGCAGCGGCATGGCTGCTATGTGGTCGGCAGATACCTTCGATGATAACGACCGGCATGGAGTCTTTGGTCATTTTGGCCTCGTTCTCCCGCTCAGGACGCTCTTTCAGTTTTCGGTACGATTCGGTTTTAGGTTTCCATAGCGTACTTTTTTCTCTTTGGTAGAAGTCGTGCAGGGTGATGACAGTGGAATCTTTGCTCCACAGGTTGTTGAAATAAGAAAAGGAGAATTGCAACTCTTTAGGTTGCGATGACGAGTCGGTTGTTTCCATCTTACGTTGTCTTTTTTTTGTTTTTTGTTTATTGTTTATGAGATAAAGAAAGGAGGATAGTAGTGCTGAAAGGGGGATGCAGGTAGAATAGCCGGTTTCTTTAAGTCGGTGCGAAATTAGTAATAATTGTGATAACGTGTGAAATGTTAAAATTGTATGGATTGTTAAATCGTTGCAGGTAAAAGTCAATTTGATTATATTCTGTTTGTATGTATGCTTATGTGTTTGTATACTTGTAGTCTCAATGAGATAAATATATTAAAACTCAAATTATGGCACGTCCGATTCAGAATACTCCTACTATCAAAGGTGAGGATGCTAAAAGGTTTAGAAAGAATCTTTTGGAGTCTTTTACCAAAAAACTTACACCCGAAGAAAAGGCTGCGAAGAAAAAGGAAATCAGGGAGATGGAAGAGGGTTATAATTTGCTGGTTTCAATCTCAGGTGGAATATTCTATTGACTTTTGGCAGTTACTGAAACTGGGAGAGGTTACGGTAACTCAATTAAATGAGGATTACGAATTTAAATCGTTCGATTGTGGAAATACCGATTTGAACGATTTTTTGTTGAGTGATTCGAAAATCTATCTGAAGTATCTTCGTTATACAACGACGCTGTTGGAAACGGAAAATCGAATAATAGCTTATTACAGTCTGGCTAACGATTTGTTGAATATATCAGACCGTCAGGATTTTGCTGATGAGATGGAAGATTGCAGAGACAAAATTGAGTTTGATTTTTGGGAGAGGTTTTTAAATCAAAAGATGTATCCGGCAGCGAAAATAGGAAGGCTTGCCGTGGATAAAAACTTTCAGGATCAAGGTATTGGCACTTTTCTTATACGATCATTAGTGCAAAGTTTAGCAAGAAAAAAATACCCTATTTGCATTTGATTGATGAAGCAATAGAACTAATCAAAACAGAAGTACGCATAGTGAATTTGCGTATCAAATACCCTGAACAGTTCCAGCAACACGCAAATAAGATATTCCTTTCCCCTCTTCATTTAGCAGACAAGCCTTATCAATATCATGGAAATTGTCAGCGGTTTATTTCTTTCTAAACGCATAATTTATCAGAATGGAAAAACTGTTCACCTGACGGACTTAGGCAAAGTCTTTGAATGGCTCTTTAACATCAAATTAGGTGATTATCACCAAAAGTACATGGATGTCATCAAGCGAAAGCCAGCCAAACTAACGGAGTCTCTTAATGAACTGGCAAACCTTATTCACAAAGAACACGAAAATAAAGGGTATAGATAATCAATAACTTAGCATTTATTTATACGGGGTAGCGTATGCTACCCTGTAATTTGTTTGCTTCCCTTTTCCGAATTTTGCTTCATCAATCGATTGGTAGTCATTTATGTATAACCTGAAAAATGAAGCAAATTATGTATGTAGATAATTACGAGTTCAAAGACTGGATGCAAAAGCTACTTGATAAACTGGATGAAGTAGGCAAAGATGTAAAGAGTTTGCAGACCAACCCCGAAGTAATGCCGGGTGATAAACTTTTGGATAATCAGGATTTATGCCTATTGTTTAAAGTCTGTACCCGGACATTACAAAGATTGAGAAGCAAGAAACTGCTACTCTTTATGATGATTAGTGGAAAAGCCTATTACTGGGCTTCGGATGTGCGTGAATTCCTAAAGGAACGGTTCGATGTGGGTACGCTCCGTAAGTTTGAAAAAGAATACGGAGCAAATAAGTAACACTGAAAAATATCCCGAAGCTGTACACCACCCATGTACGGAACACTGTGCGGCATGGTGAACAACCTGAACCAGCTTGCACGCAAGGCTAATGCAGGGGGCTTCTATGAGGAACGTGACGACTGCAAAGTGGCAGTGGCAAGAATCCATGAACTCTTAACCAAGATAGGGATATGATGGCGAAAATCGTAAAAGGAAGCGACTTCAAGGGCGTGGTGGACTACATCCTTGACAAAAACAAGGGAGTGCAGAAAATCACCGCCAATGGCTTGTTCATGGAAAGCAAGGAGACCATCGCAATGAGTTTCAATATCCAGTCGTAGATGAACGGGAAAGTGGCGAAGCCAGTCGGAAATATCGCCCTTAGTTTCTCCAAAGAGGACGAGCCACGACTGACAAACCATGTCATGGCGCATATCGCACTTGAATACATGGAGAAGATGGGATTGCGCAACACCCAGTTCTTCATCGCCCACCACTTCGACAAGGAACATCCGCACGTGCATATCGTCTTCAACCGCATAGGCAATGACGGCAGGACACTCTCGGACAGAAACGATCGGTTGCGCAGCACCCGTATCTGCAAGGAGCTTACCTTGAAATATGGTCTGCACATGGCTGACGGCAAGGAGAATGTCAAGCTCAATCGCCTGAAAGAGCCGGACAGGACTAAATACAGGCTGTACGACATTCTGAAAACGGAAGTCGGCAGGTGCGGCAACTGGAATGTGCTTGTCGCCAACCTGAACCGTTAGGGCGTGGAGGTCAGCTTCAAGCACAAGGGCAGATAAGGTGCAGGGAGTGGTCTTCACTATGAATGGCTACCACTTCAACGGCTCCAAAGTGGACAGGCGTTTCAGTTATTCCAAGATTGATGCGGCCTTACAGCGCAACAGGAATGAGAAATGCATAAACCTAAAGCCGAACACCTATACAGCAGATACGCCAAGCACGACATCCGACACTGCAAGAGGTGAACTTTTCAACGGATCATTGGGATTGCTGAACGGTTACGGTTCATCCTGCAACGCCACTGATGCGGATACCAATCAGGAGATGGCGGAGGTGTTGCGTAGGAAGAAGAAACGCAAACGGGGAATGAGGTTGTAATTTGCAATTCAAGCAGTAACGACTTTGTTGACGTTACTGCTTTTAAAGCTAAGTGTTCATTAAGTAACTTCCTCAAATCTAACATACATTGATTGCCAATGCATTGTAGGCAGTGTCCATAATATTGTGTAAATGTAAACGGGATTCAGTTATAAGTTCTCTT